>Ga0209633_10000322_pt1 | contig 56726 bp, 63 predicted proteins | sample Cruoilmetagenom1_FD_187290 | JGI IMG/M metagenome (GOLD analysis project Ga0209633, IMG submission 187290) | Oil polluted marine microbial communities from Coal Oil Point, Santa Barbara, California, USA - Sample 1 (SPAdes) (version 2) | ecosystem: Environmental > Aquatic > Marine > Oil seeps ... | reverse complement strand
CTTCTCTTCAAGCCATTCGCCCTCGCCGAATATCTTCAGTCCGGTGCTATCAACTACCAGATGGATAGTGGCTTGGCTATCGGCCCTTGGCTTCGCACTCACCGTCAGCCCCTCGCTTCGGCGCGATAGGGTGGAAAAATCCGGCACCGCGATCGTAACCCCCAACAGCTTCGCAATGGAGCGCATCAAGCCTTGGGTCTGACGCAGCGGCTGATGAAACACCATGCCCAACGTCAGGCACAGCTCAATCGCCAGATCGGAGTAGCGAGGCTGGCCGCCTCGCGTCGTTCGGCGCGGTGCCGACCACAAACCAAGCGCTTCATCGCTGATCCAGATTGTCAGATCACCGCGCCGCCGCAAACCCTCGTTGTATTCCGCCCAATTGGTCAACCGATGCTTCTGCTTCGGGATCTTGCCGCGACGATCAGTGTTGAACTTGTGTGGCATTTACAGCATCCTAAATGGAACAAACCGAATCTGTATCAGCGGTTGGGGTATCCATGCAACAAGGCCCAGCTACACGAACAGGCTATTCAGATACTCGATCTCGAAGATTGCTCTTGATGGCGCGCATGGTTTTGATGTCCATGAAGAGCAGCTTTGGCGGATATTCATGTCTTGGCACCGCGCAGGGACGTTAAGTAGTTTATTCAAAGCCGAACGATTCCCCCTCAATTCGGTTGCTTAGAAATGTCCGGTCGAAGTGACGAATTTGATCACCCGGATTGCGACGGCCATTCAATTCTGTCAAAGTATGACAGTCGCTGTGGAAGGTACTGCCAAGTTGTTTTCGACAGGTCACGAACAGCCGGCCCTTTAAAATTAAAGCCATCATTTCGGCAGCATTGGTGGCCCAGAGGTTGAAGGCATCAAGTCTGGCATGGCGATAGGAAATGGCAGAAAAGCTGCACTAACAGCTTGTGACAGAACCCGCGTTTGTGACCATGTTTTCAAATAGTAGCGCAACGGCTTCCGCGCCGGGGTCATTGTGGCCGCTTAGCCGGGCCTCGGAGATGTAGCTGGCACGGCCAGCTTTGGCTTTGACAATCTTGGCCGTATGATCGGCCCCTGCGCGTGCTGCTTTGGCGGCGGTTGCAAAACCGTCCGGCAGGGAGTCCAATGCGGGTGCCAGTGCGTCGATCATGGTGCGATCACCTAGGTGTGCACCGCCCACTTCCTGCACCCGCGCCAACCCAGCCTTGAGGGCCTCGATGTTGGGTAGGCCTGAAGAGGCCGCGTCACCCGTTGCCGAAAAGAAAATTGCCAAAAGTACGCCCGAAGACCCTCCCATGGTCTGGCTCAGCTCTAGTCCGATAGCACGGTAAAGCTGGGTCGCATCGGCCAGCGGCAGCCAACCCATTGCACTCTTTAACGCTCGCGCTGCCCCTGCAAGTGTCGAGCCGGTATCGCCATCGCCCGATTGCGCGTCCAGCGCGTTGAGCTCGGCCTCGGCCGCAATAAACACATCACAGCATTGCGCAACAAAAGCAGCCGTATCAGGGTTCTGCGAGGGTATGGGCTTGATCGGGGTTAGCCCATCAGGGATAGGGTGGATAACGGGGTCATTCAATTCTATGCATCCTGGCCAATCGCGCATCGGCACTTGTGTCTGCAGCAGGGCCAGATACGCCTCATCTACTGCCAGAAGTGAAACCGAAAACCCACGCATATCAAGCGAAGTCATCATCGGGGCCGGGCCAACCAGATAGCGGATATCCTCTATTGCATCGGACTTCGCCAACTCTTCGGCCAAAACCGCCATTTCCAGCGGTGTAGCACCACCCAGATTATTGAGAAGAGCGACTTTTGGGCCGGCCCCTACATTGGGCTTCAAGCGCTCAAGAACCACTCGCATAGCCTCCCGAGCGGTTGTGAAATCTACAAGCTCCACACCAGATTCACCGTGGATACCCAGACCAAGCTCGGCTTTGCCAGCTTCGATCCGCTCTTCTTTGGGGGAGCCTGGAACGGTGCAGGTATCAAGCGACATACCAATGCTGTCGACTCGCTTGATCACTTGTTTTGCTGCCGCATAAACCTTATCCAAATCGGCACCAGCCTCGGCTAGCGCACCCGCAATTTTGTGAACAAACAGCGTACCCGCCACACCGCGCGCCTGCGGCAGCTCTGGTAGGGCGATATCATCATCCACGATCACCATCGAGACCTTGATCCCATAGGCACGCGCTCGCTCGGCTGCGAGGCCAAAATTCAACCGGTCACCCGTATAATTTTTGACAATCAGCAGACACCCCGCCGGACCAGACACTGCCAATATTCCAGCCAACACTGCATCAACCGATGGCGAAGCAAATACATCGCCACATACCGCCGCCGTTAGCATTCCCTCGCCAACATAACCCACATGGGCCGGTTCATGCCCGGAGCCGCCACCCGACACCAGCGCGACCTTGGATTTGTCCCAATCTTCGCGTACTACCACTTTGATATGCGGGAACCCATCCAGCCGCGCCAGCCGCCCTTTGGCGGTGCGCAAAGCCCCTTCGATTGCTTCGGTGACAAGGGTTTCTTTGGTGTTGATAAACTGGGCCATTTTTGGTCTCCTTAATGTACACGGTCGCCGTTGGCGTCAAAGTAAAGCGGGGATTGGGGAGCAATTTTCAGGGTATCGCCCGTGGCAAGCGTGGTGTGAGCGTCTGTCAGAGTGATCAGGTCAACGTTGCCCAGCGTTAGATGCAAGCGGGTTTGATCCCCCAAATGTTCGACCCGCCCGACATCGGCAACCTGTCCCTCGCCGATGCGAATATGCTCCGGCCGCAACCCGATCTGGGTGGCCCCTCGGGGGGCGCCCGGGAACATGTCCGCTGGCAGAATATTGATTTTGGGCGAGCCAAGTCGACTGGCCGCATAGATGCTGACCGGATCCTCGTAGATCTCGCGCGGGGGGCCAAATTGCACCAATTTGCCGTGATCCAGCACACCAACGTGGGTGGCCATTGTCATCGCCTCGATCTGGTCGTGGGTCACATAGAGCATGGTGGCCCCAAGGCTGGCCTGAATGCGCTTTAACTCGATGCGCAAATCCGAGCGTAGCTTGGCATCAAGCGAACTGAGCGGCTCGTCCATCAGATACATTTGCGGATTGCGCACCAGCGCACGCCCGATGGAAACCCGCTGCATTTCACCGCCCGAAAGCTCTGTCGCCTTGTTGTCGAGTTTGTGCGCGATTTGCAGCACGTCCGCCACCTCGGCCACCTTGCGGGTAATTTCATCGGCAGGGGTGCGCAGCATCGGGGATTTCAGCGGGAAGGCCAGATTTTGGCGCACAGATAGATGCGGATAGAGCGAGTATTGCTGAAACACCATCGCCATGTTGCGCTGCGCGGGAGTTTGGTTGGCGGCGTCCTGTCCGTTGATCAGGATCTGGCCGCTATCGGGTTTGTCCAAGCCCGAAATCAACCGCAATGTGGTGGTTTTGCCCGCCCCCGTGGGGCCGAGAAGCACCACAAAAGAGCCGTCAGGCACGGTCATATCGACCGCCTCCAGCGCCACCTGATCGCCAAAGGATTTGGATATGTTTTTCATGCTGACTTCAGCCATGATCCAGAACTCCTATGTTGGCATCCGATAGCAATGCGGCACCAGTGGATTTATCGAAAATCGTGATCGTGCGCGGGTTGAACGCCAGCCCGACCCCCTGCCCGACCGTGACCGTATCCGCAGCTGCCACCCGTGCTTTGAGCACCCCGTTGGGAGCGTTAATCATTATGATCTGGGTGGTGCCGAGATATTCGATCGCCATCACCTCGCCTTTGTAGGCGCTGGTTTGATCCAGCGATACATGTTCGGGGCGCACGCCAAACACCAGATCACCTGAAGCCGCCTGAAGTTGGCGCGGGATCTCAAAATCCTGCCCGCCAAGCGTAACATGTGTGTCACCTTTGGATAGCGTGTCATTGAAATGCAGGAAATTCATCGGCGGCGAGCCGATAAAGTCGGCCACAAACAGCGTCGCGGGCCAGTCGTAAATCTGCTGGGGCACGCCGAATTGTTCAACTGATCCGTGGTTCATCACCACGATCTTGTCGCCCATCTGCATGGCCTCAAGCTGATCATGGGTGACGTAAACTGTGGTTGCACCCATGCGGTCATGCAGGGCACGCAGCTCTTCTGACATACGTTCGCGGAACTCTGCATCCAGTGCGCCCAATGGCTCGTCCATCATGAATGCCTTGGGATCGCGCACAATCGCACGCCCAAGTGCGACGCGCTGCCGATCACCACCCGACAAGCCGCCGACGGGCTTGTTCAAAATGTCCTCAATGCCCAGAATTTGCGCAACCTCGTCCACCTTGGCGCTGATCTGCGCTTTTGGCATGCGCTGGCTTTTCAGCGGGTAGCTGATGTTCTGGCGCACATTCAGGTGCGGATAGAGCGCAAACATCTGGAACACAAAAGCAATATCGCGCTGGCTGGCACGCTTTTGGCTGACTTCTTCGCCGTCGATGTATATTTCGCCCGAGGTGGGCAGCTCAAGCCCTGCGATCATTCGCAAGGTGGTGGTTTTGCCACAGCCCGAGGGGCCAAGCAGCATGAAAAACTCGCCATCCTCTATGGTGAAGCTGGAAGACTGCACCGCAGTGAAATCGCCAAAATCCTTGCGCAGGTTTTTGATAATGATTTGCGCCATCTGCTACTCCGGAAAATGGCTGACGATGATGAACATCACCGTGCCTGTCAGCGTGACAACAAAGGAATAGGTGAAGGCGACCATCCAAAAGGGCTGCATCAACATAAACACGCCAAGCGCGATCAGGATGGTGGCCAGCATTTCCCATGCCCCACGGCGAAACCGCATCAGACCATTGATGAAATTGCTCATTTGCGCACCGCCCCGAATGTGATGCCGCGCAGCAGGTGTTTGCGCAGCAGGATGGTGAATATCATCACAGGGATCAGGAACAGCGTCGCCCCTGCCGCCACTGCAGGCCAGTCCTGCCCGCCAACCCCGATGATGGTCGGGATGAACGGCGGTGCTGTTTGGGCGCTGCCCGAGGTCAGCAACACCGCAAAAGCATATTCGTTCCATGCGAAGATCAGGCAGAAAATTGCGGTCGAGGCGATGCCCGTGGCGGCCTGTGGCAGCACCACTTTGTAAAACGCCTGAAAACGGGTGTAGCCGTCAATCAGCGCCGCTTCCTCGTATTCCAGCGGGATTTCATCAATGAAGCCTTTCAGCAGCCAGACCGACAGCGACAGGTTGACGGCGGTATAGAGCAGGATCATGCCAAGCTGGGTGTCGTTCAGGCCCAACTGGCGGAACATCAGGAATATCGGGATTGCCACCGCGATGGGGGGCATCATCCGTGTCGAGAGGATGAAAAACAGCAAATCGTCCTTGATCGGCACCTTAAAGCGGGAAAAAGCGTAAGCCGCCAATGTGCCAAAGAAAATCGCCAGAAAGGTCGAGCCAAATCCAATGACAATCGAGTTCATAAAACGCTGGCCATAGCGCGAGGGGCCGGAAATGATGGTGCCGCTATCGCGGGCGATTTGCTCATACCACGTTTCGGGTGGCGGCAGCGTGCCCTGCATACTGGTGGTGATCCGCGTGCGGGTGGTGAACAGGTTAACATACCCCTCAAGGCTGGGCTGGAACACCACCTTGGGCGGATAGGAAATCGCATCCTCGGGGGATTTAAAACCAGTGGCGATGATCCACAACAGCGGCATGATCGTGACCAGCGCATAGGTGATCACCAACAGACCCGCGATCCATTTTTGCCGCTTTGACGGCTCGGTGACAGAAAATCCGCTCATCGTTCTTTTACCTTGTTCAGGGCTTTGACATAGATCGACGCCAGCCCGAATACCGTGACAAACAGGATAACCGCATAGGCCGAGGCATAGCCGGTGCGCCATTTCTCGAAGGCCTCGCGCTTTAGATCAATCGAGGTCAGCGTGGTGACAGACCCCGGCCCACCACCGGTAAGTTGCACCACCAGATCAAACATTTTGAAGTTCTCGATGCCGCGAAACAGCACGGCCAGCATCAGGAACGGCAGCACCATCGGCACGGTCAGCGTCCAGAATTGCCGCCATTTGCTGGCGCGGTCACATTCGGCGGCCTCATAGAGGCTATCGGGGATTGATCGCAGACCGGCAAGGCAGATCAGCATCACGAAAGGCGTCCACATCCATGTGTCCACGATCACAATCGACCATGGGGCAAGGGTGACCGATCCGATCATCGAAAAGGAGGACGCGTCCACCCCGCTGAAAAATTCAACCACATAGTTGAACAGCCCGATTTGCGGCTGGTAAAGGAAGGTCCAGAAATTACCAACCACGGCGGGCGACAGCATCATCGGTAGCACAATAATGGTGGTCCAAAGATCGTTGCCCTTGAATTTTTTGTTAATCAGATAGGCCAGCGCAAAGCCAATCAGCACTTGAAAAAAGATGGTCCAGAACAGGAAGTGTGCTGTGGCCTGCATGGATTGCCAGGTGTCGGCATCGGTCAGAATGCGTTCGTAATTGCGCAGACCAATGTAATCCACGTCACGGTTACGGTTGGCTTTGAAATTGGTAAAGCTGAGATTGATCGTCCAGATCAGCGGAAAGATATTGACCGCCAACAGCAGCACAATCGAGGGGCCAACGAACAGCCACGCGATGGCGCGGTCAGACAACCCGCGAACCCGCTTGGCAATGGTTGGCGGGGTCGCCTGTGCAATGCGATCTATTGAATTGCCGGACATGAAGTTTTCCTGAAAGCTGAAGTGGTGGCAGGCGTGAGTGGTGGTAGTCTTGCTGCGCTTTAGCGGCATGCGCGCCCCGAAAATTCCGGAGCGCGCGATTGTTTTAGCGTAGGCCTTCGTCCTCAAAGACCTCGACCCAGTCAGCGACCAGACCGTCGAGCGCTTCTTTGGCGGTGCCTTGGCCGGCAATCACATAGTTATGCACGCGGCTCTGCATTGGCAGCAGCAGGGATGCGTATGACGGCTCGGCCCAGAAATCTTTTACAATCGCCATCGAATTCAGGAAGGCTTTGTTATAAGGCTGTGCTTCGGGGAAGCCATCAGCTTCAACGACCGAACGCATGGCAGACGCGCCGCCCATTTCGGTCCAGCGAGCCTGAGTTTCAGGTTGAGCAAACCATTTTATATAGGCCAGCGCACCATCCATATTATCAGTATTGGCGACAACCGAAATACCCTGGCCACCCAGTTGGGCGAATTGGCCTGCAGGGCCTTTAGGGTTGGCGAAATAACCGGTGCGGTCGCCGCCCACATTCGGATCGGCATTCACGCCGGGCCAGATAAACGCGAAGTTCATCTGCATAGCCACCTGACCGGATTTATAGGCGTCAATATTTTCGCCCATATACCAGTTGGATGAACCAGGAGGGGCACCCGCGTCATAAAGCTCCTTGTAAAACTCCAGACCGGCAATCGCCCCGTCCGAGTTCACAAAACCGTCCAATTCCTTATATGGATTTTCCGGATTGCCGTATTGGAATCCGAAGTTATAGAGCGCGTTGGTTACGCCCATGGTGATGCCTTCTGAACCACGCTCGGTATAGATAGCCGCGCCATATACTTTTTTGCCGTCAACCTCGCGCCCTTGGAAAAACGCTGCGATGTCTTTTAGCTGTGCCAAATCGGCAGGCACGCCCAGATCATAGCCGTGTTTGCCTTTGAATTCTGCCATAAGCTCGGGGTTTTCGAACCAGTCACGGCGATAGGTCCAACCGACCACATCCGCGTAAGCTGGCAGCGCCCAATAGTTTGGCGTGCCTTTGGGCCATTCGGCATAACCGGTCACGGTGGCAGGGATGAAGTCATCCATGCTGATGCCTTCTGAGGCGAAGAAATCATTCAGTTTCACGTAATTGCCGTTTTCAGCCGCGCCGCCAATCCACTGGCTGTCGCCGATCAGTAAGTCGCACAGCTTTCCGCTCGAGTTCAGCTCGTTCAGCATCCGGTCTGCAAAGTTCGGCCAAGGCACAAATTCGAATTCCATGTCGATACCCGACTGTGACTCGAAATCCTTGCTAAGCTCAACCAATGCATTCGCAGGATCCCAAGCAGCCCAACACAAGGTCATGGATTCAGCCGAGGCGCCGTTGGCCCCCATTCCGGTCACTGCCGTCAGGGCCGTTGCCATCAAAATTTTTGTAGCTTTCATTGGATCCTCCCAGATCATTGTTAACGGCACGAGGCCGACTCTAAAGATTAATTATTATGAACAAAGCCTAGTGGATGGACCCACGTCCGGTCAACAATTTTTTGAGGTACGTACATCATTTTCACAAACCATTAATTTAACAGTGTTTTTTGAACTTCTTATTCCCAGGTCACTAAATTTCTTCCGGCATGTTTTCCCGTAAGATAATCTCGATCCGGATTCGTTCTTGTGACGCAAGCGTCTCCACCTGCGACGCTTTGGCCCGCAACAGCCGGATGGAACTGCGCACCAAATGGCCAACATCCTGTGTAATCACCGCATCCATCGTGCCCTCTATAAGTTGGGCTCGAGTTTGCGGGGTTAACTCATGGCCGACAATCACTGTTTGCTGTGGTGTGCCTTGGGCTATTATTGCCTGCATGGTCTCACGAATATCGTGGTTCATCAGATAAATGCCAGCCACAGTCTGCTGGCTTTCCAAGGCGGCCTTGACAATCTTGGCTGCCCGCACCGGATCACCATAGCTTTCCATAGATGGGCAAACACTGAGGCGTGGCGCATATTGAGCCATAACACAGTCAAACCCCAACCGTCTCTCCTGACTGTCCCGTGATTGCATGCTTTCAGTCAAAACCAGCACGTTGCCTTGTTGCTCACCTGTAAACCGCCCCATCAACTTTCCAACGGTCTGCCCGGCGGCCTTGTTGTTTATGCCAACATAATAGGCGGTTGGTGACGTCATCTGATGGGATACAAAAGCCACAACGGCGATACCCCTGTCATCCAACCGCGCAATTGAATCGCGCACTTGTGGCGTCTCGGGCGCCATAATGGCGACACCATCCACTTGATCGCCAGAAAGATTGTCGAGTGCATCGGCAATCCGGTGTGGATTATTTGAAGGTGCGCGGATGATGGATACGTTGGTGCGTTCATGGGCCAGAGACCTGTCGGCCTCGGCAATGGCCTCCTTAACCAAATCAATGAATTCATCGTCGTGGTCAGGTAATAGAAACACCAGTCGGTATTCCTTACTACGTGCCAAGTTGGCTGCCGCCAAATCGCGCACAAACCCGATTTCCTTTATCGCATTTTGCACCCGAGCAACGGTGGCCTGCCGCACCCCTAAGCGGGCGTTCAACACGCGGTCAATGGTTGCCAAGCTTACGCCTGCAGCCTTTGCCAGATCTTTTGTTGTTGGCTTGACCATAATCCCTCCGAGCTATCCAACATCCTAATTGAACCATAAGAGGTGCGTCAATCATTTGGATGTTTTTAGGCCTTGTTGCGGGGATCAGACATTAGCCACAAGTGTACCGACAATAATTCTGAATTAATCAAGCTCCGAAATCTTTGCGATAGAACCGGCGCGTGATGTTCATCTTCAGCCCGACGCCTAAGCAATACCGTGCTGCTGCCGAAGCCGCCGCGCAAAAAATTCTGGCCGCATTTCTTTAGACTAGCACTTCCAGGGGCATTGCCATGTGTTTTGCCAGCGTAATGGCGGTGGTGTTCTTCTTATCTCTGACAATGACATTGTTGTCATATTGAACGACTGCCAGCCGGTTTCCAAATATCGGTGCCGACCAATCGCAATGTCATTGTTGTTGGTATAAAACTAACGAAAATATGTGCTTCGTCACGGTGGTGAAAACTTTGCGACAGAGCCTATTTGGGCCACAGCAAGAATATCCAGGTTTTTGAACGAAGGTGAGTGTTGGCCCCCTACCCTAGCCACCAGCGTTTATTATTGCATACCGTACCAGCGTTTGGAGTTGGCCATCGCGTAGCACTACTTTGGTATTGCCTGCGCAGGATTGAATACTGAGCCCATCGAGGTTGTTTGGGGTGAAGTAGTCAGCGCCTGACTTCTTGCGACAGAGCCAGCAGATGTATCCTCATCAATGCGAACAACCACATTTCCCTTCTTTCGTCCGGCATCCACATACCCGTGCGCCTCGACGATTTCGCCAAACTGGTAAACTCGGTCAATTACTGCGCAGTATGCACCTTCCTCCGCAAGTTTTACCAAATACGCCAAACCCTCGGCCGAGGGCTTCCAGTCACGCGCAGTCACCAGCTTTCCGCTTTTTTTACTGTGCCTCGAAGCCCAGATCATGCCATTGAGGTCTGCTATCACCAACAACAATGCGCCACCGGGATTGATCGAATTGTTCACCCTTACGAACGGCGCATTGCCAACACATTCGACAATAGCATCGTAGGATTTTCCGTTCTTTGTAAAATCTTCTTTGGTATAATCAATCACGTGATCCGCCCCAAGCGACCTAACAAGCTCAGAATTGCCACCGCTGCATACACCTGTAACCACAGCACCAAAGTGCTTTGCCAGCTGGATTGCGGCGGTCCCTACAGCGCCGGATGCCCCATTTACCAGAATTTGGTCACCTGTCTTGATCGTTATCCGATTGAGGAATTCGAGGGCTGTGGTCCCGCCAAAGACCAGTGTCACGGCTTCTTCAAAGCTCATGTTTTCGGGCTTTAAGGTGATCGCGCCCTTTGCCGGAATACAAACGTACTCGGCGTGACACCCAAATTTTACCCCTGTTTCAGCAATGACTTCATCACCGGGATTGAAATTGGGAACATTCTTGCCTACGGCCTCAACAACACCGGCAACATCCATACCCAGGACTTTCTTACGTGGGCCAAATACACCAAGTGCAAGCGGGCCAAAAAACCCAAAACCCTTCGGCAGGTCGCGACTGCGCACGCGGTGATCGGCAATGCTAATAGTTGATGCGCAAACTCTTATAAGGACTTCGTCATTTTTCGGCTGGGGTTTCGGTATCTCCTCAATCTTGACCACCTCTGGACCACCAAATTTTCTATATACCGCTGCTTTCATCGTGAATCTCCATTCTGAAACACATTAAACAAACTTGCTGGCACTACTCAATTTCTAAATGGCCGGAAAGCCTCGCTCAGCCGTCATTGACACCGCTTTCGGAGAATGATGGCTCACTGCCTTTTTCGACTTAGTCGGCTAGGTACGCTCAGCATTGACCACGTTCGGCACGGCATACAGATTTCGCCCATGTGTCATAGGTCGCCTGCCAATTGATGTCGGCGCAGCCGCTGAGGCCAAGCGCGATGACCGGCATCACGCAAGCGAGTCGCCAGGCCCTCATTGGTCCCGCTCCAGGGCGTCGAGTAACAGGTTGGCGGTTGCCTCGGCTGAGCCGTCCCCGGTCAAGGCCACAGCGACGATGGCATCCTGCGCTGGCGCATAGGCCAGCACAGCGTGTGCGCCCGGCGTGCCACCGGAATGGCCGACCCAGACAGATGTGCCATCTGGGCCCGGAACGTCGTAGACCATCAGCCCGAGGCCATACCACACGCCGTTCTGGCTCAGCGGATAAAGGTCGGTCAGCATCCGCGTGACCGTCTCGCGCGGCAGGATGCGCCCCGCCATCAGATCGCGCAGGAAAAGCGCCATGCTTTTCGCATCGGCCACCGCACCGCCCGCCGCTTGTGGCCCGCGCAGATCCAGCCTCGGTCCGGCCGGAACGTCAGCCGGCTGGATGATGCCGTCCAGGGTGTCTTCCGGCGGGATGAGTCGGATTGCCCGCCCGGCGCTGCGCGCGAGAACGAGGTCATGGGCGGCCGCGTGGTAGGGCTGCCCCGTCACCTCTTCGATCACGACGCCAAGTAGGGTGTAGCCGGAATTCGAGTAGCGCCATGCGCCCCCAGGGCAGGCATAGGGCGGCTGGCGACGTACGACGTCGAGGGTTCCTTCGAGGTCGAGCGGCTCTCCCCGCGCGCGCACCTGTCGGTCCTCGTTCGCGCTGAACAACCCCGAGGTGTGGGTCATCAACATGCGCAGCGTGATGATGTCGCCGTTCGGCACACCCTCCACATATGTGCCAATCGGATCTTCGAGGGAAAGGCGCCCATCCTCCTCTAGTCTCAGCACCGCCGCTGCGGTGATGATCTTGCCCACGCTCGCCCAGTAGTGGAGGTGCCCGTCCGGTGTGCCATGGCGCGCCGACCATGGTGCGCCGCCATCCTGCCAGACCGCCGCCGCCATGCTGGGCGCACCGGTCGCATCCTGCGCACGAGAAAAGGCGGCTGCGAGCGCTGCACGCTCATCAGCATTCAATCCAGTCCGGCCGAGCGGTCTCAGCTGTGCGACACCGTCGGCTACCGGGGCGCGCAAGGCTGGGCCTGCATAGGGCACGACCGTGGTGCACGCCCCATGCGTGGGGCGGCCGGTGCCGGTAGCGGTGCAGCCGACTGTGAAGAGGATCAGGGCGAGGCTCGTCAATCGGGGTGTCATCGGGTATCCGTTCGTTGCAGGCATGTCATAGCCACTGCCATCGCTGTGGTAACGGGCCTGCCAATTTCTATTGGGTCGTGATTCGTTATTGTTTTACAGTAATAAATTATCTATAAACAGACTAATTTACAAGAGGTGCCCTGATGAACCCCGACACATCGCTCGCGAACCACCGCCTGCAACGCCGCTCACGGCTGGGCGCTTTGGCGTGCCGGATAGTCGGCGGTGCCATACCCGCTTTGTTGCTTGCAACTTGGGTTATCGGTGACGCTCCGGTCGCTGCGCTTTCGCGGCTTGGCCAGCCACCGGATCACATGCTGTCCACGACGCAGTTGGTCCTTGCGACTGCGCTGAGCCTTTTGCCCGCTCTTGCGCTTGCGCGCGCGCTCTTCGGTATCGCCGGGTGCTTTGACTGTTTCGCCCGGGGCGACTGGTTTGGGCCCGGCCAGCCGCGCGCGCTGGCCGTCGCAGGCCGCTGGCTGCTGATATCGGGTGTCCTTGCACTTATGGTGCCGACCCTTTTGGGGCTGGTCCTGACGCTGAATGCAGCCCCCGGCGCGCACGTGCTCGCAGTCAGCATCTCAAGCAATGGCATCCTCGCAATCCTTTTCGGCACGCTCCTGTGGGCGCTCGGGCAAATCTGGGCTGTCGCCCATAGCATTGCCACCGAGAATGCGCAGTTCGTTTGATGGAAATCATCGTCCGGCTCGACGTGATGATCGCACGGCGCAAAATCAGCTCAAAGGCGCTTGCCGAGCGCATTGGCATCACGGAGGCAAATCTGTCCCTGCTCAAACGCGGTCACGTGAAGGGCGTGCGATTCGAGACGCTGGCCAAGCTTTGCCGCGAACTCGACTGCCAGCCAGGCGATCTGCTCGAGTATGAAGACGGCGGGAGTGAAGACTTGTGAAGGCGGCGGTGATGCGCATGAAAACAACTTGAGCACGGTCGACGTTCTTCGCCAAAAAGCGCGGCTTGATCGCTTTCTTAGACGTCGCGAACCTTGCGCGGGATCCTGATATGAACCGCCATGTTGAATAGCGGACGCTAGCGGTGTCGCAGAGAGCTGTCACTAATGGGATGCAAAGTGGGCTCAATTGCGGCAGTGCAGGGCGGTTTCAATCAGTCGACGCAAAACTTTAGTCTTTTTGGAAAGATGGAGTGAGCATTATGAAGTATCGTCGCCGGATATTTTTCACAGACAAACAGAAGTCGGAGATTTGGGATCGATGGCAATGCGGAGAGTCGATGAGTTCGATTGGGCGGGTGTTTGATCGGCAATCATCGTCGGTGTTTTCGGTGATTTCCCCGACAGGTGGCATTCGTCCGCCAGATCGAAGGCGTGGGACGATTTCGTTGCACCTTGCTGAGCGAGAGGAGATAATGCGCGGTTTGAGCATGAAGCTGTCTTTGCGGATGATTGCGCGACAGTTGGGTCGTGCGCCCTCAACGATCAGTCGCGAGGTTAAACGTAACGGTGGCTGCGCGGCTTATCGTGCGGCGCTATCAGATCAGACCGCATGGGATCGCGCTTTGCGACCCAAAATATGCAAGCTGGCTTGCCATCCAGCTCTGGCCCGCGCAGTGTCGGCAAAGCTGCGGCGCAAGTGGTCACCTGAGCAGATTGCAGGTTGGCTCAAACGCGCGTTCCCGGGGGAGGCACATAAACAGGTGTCACATGAGACGATCTATCGAAGCCTTTATATACAGGCGCGGGGCGTTCTGAAGAAGGAACTATTGGAGCATCTGCGTGCCAAACGCACGGTTCGTCGCTCAAAGCATGCGAGCCTCAAACGCAACGGCCTTGGTCAGATTAAGGACGCCATCTCAATCTCAGAAAGGCCTGCATCTGTCGCGGACCGCGCCGTCCCAGGCCACTGGGAGGGCGACCTCATTGGAGGGTCTAGAAACAGCTACATCGCAACACTCGTCGAACGCCACTCTCGGTACGTCATGCTGGTCAAAGTCGCCAACAAGGACACCGAAAGTGTTGTCACGGGGTTAATTAAGTCGGCGCAGAAACTGCCGCGCGAACTCTACAAATCTCTGACATGGGATCGCGGCAAAGAGATGGCAGATCATCCGCGCTTCACGCTGGCAACCGACGTCGACGTCTATTTTTGCGATCCGCAATCGCCTTGGCAACGTGGATCAAACGAAAATACCAACCGGCTTCTGCGGCAATATTTGCCACGAGGAACAGATTTATCTGTGCATTCCCAAGCAAAGCTCAGTGCAATCGCACGACAACTGAACGAACGACCACGCAAGACCTTGCAATATCAAACCCCAGCTGAGAAGTTCGCAGAGTGTGTTGCGTCGATCAGTTGAGCCCGCCGCCCAATCCGGCCACTCAACCTACCCGGCGGTGCTGCGGTGCGGTTCGTCATTGCAGCCATTCGTGCGCAGCGCAGCATTTTGAGAACGAGAAGGACCGCAACGCGGACTTTTTTGCCGTTCGTCACATCTAACCCAACGGCTGCTCCCAGCCCAAAGCGGTCGTGCCGCTTCGACACTTTAGGTGGGACGTCGAAGTTCGCTGTGGTTGCAAACCATCCGGCTCAATTCTCGAGAAGCAGCCATTCCATCCCCAATTGATTAATTCTTACCGGCAATGTCGGCTCTGAGCCCAAACCACCGGATGCTGCAGTGTGAACAGATGGCTGCATTAACGATATTGTAGCTGTCACACGAACTTTATGGGCCTGTGAGACTCAAGAGATAGATGGCTCCTAGAAGGCCCGTAAGAAGGATCAAGCCCCACGAGCTTGAATTGTTGAACTCATAAGCCGGATGGCGGCGAAAAAGAAAATGCAGTCCAATGTGAGCGATTGCGAATGCCGCGAGCCAAACCCGTGTCACGCTGGCGGATTCGCCATCCCCGCCCCACAGCAAAAGGGCGAAGAGTGGAGCGTGGATCCACATAAATACTTGCTCACCAATCCGTTCGGGGAGAGAGCGTATCAAAGGCAATACGCGCCATTCGTGTCGTTTGACCGCATCAAGCTCATGAGTAAAGAGTGCACCGACCGTGGCGTAGTAAAGAAAGTCCTGCATCGCTGTGTTTCCGATCAACTATAGCAACATATCCCATACCATAGTGCGACACGTTCAAGAAGAGCCGCTATTGGTGCAGTCGCAACGAAAGTCATCGGCGTCCCCTTTCGTCAATTATGGCAACGCCCTTTGCAGATTAACACCGCGGATGATCAACCAAAGCGCCAGCACCATTTCATTGATCCAGATTGGTAGGGACAAGATCAACTCCACCGTAGATCCAACCTCGATCCTTCCAAATAGGATCAGCAGGATAGAGCAAAGCAGCATCCCTCCGCCGATCAGCCCCCAAAGCGAAAGAACTACTGGTACAAGCCGGAATGTGTACAAAAGCGGGTACAAAATCAACGTGCCTATGCTGAAGACAAACAGGACCAGAAGAAACGCCCAGTCATGAAACGCCACAGCGACGCCGCTCACGCCGTGTGATAGCACCGTCAAAAGTCCGACTGCGGCGACTACACCGACGCTCGCCTCGATAGTGCGAAGACCGACATAGGCAACCGCCAGACCTTGAGTGCAGCGCCAGATCACCGGGTAGATCGCGATTGCAATGCCCGCACTGGCCAGCGCGTTCGCAAGTTCGAACAGCACGCCGAAAATGAACAATGAACGATTGTTGGCCACGTGATCCGCCACATCTGATGCGCCCAACATCGGCGCAATGATCAACTGCGCCGCCATCGTCGCTGTCGTAGCAATGATGAATAGAACGCCCGCGATGATTGTTTCGGTACGGTATCTTTGCATTACCTTCCCTCGCTCATATATCGGTGGCTAAGCCTATTCTTGGCATGATTTGAGGATACAGGATTTGATTTCGGTCAACTGCGCCGAGTTGCCATTCATTCGGAGGTCCCGCACGGCGGCTTTGCCCCGCTGAGCGAACGTTGAAACGCATCGTGGCGAAGGACGGGCTTGAGCCCGATGCGTTCGTTGGTCACCAAACGTGGAATGTCAGCTCTCGCCTAACCACACAACACTCGTTTGGGAAGCGAAACTCTGCTCAGGGCGCTACCCACTCGCGGCCGTAGACAGCGCGTTCAGCACAACGACCCCGGCGATGATGAGGCCAACTCCGAGATAGGCATACCCGTCGAGCGATTGACCAAATGCCACGGCACCCAGAAGCGTCACGCCTGCGATGCCGCCGCCTGCCCAGACCGAATAGGCAATCCCAACGGGCATAGTGCGGACAACGAGCGACATCACGTAAAATGCCAGTCCGAAGCAGATCAGCGTAAGCCCAGCAAAGCCGAGTTTGGTGAAACCGTCCGATAGCTTGAGCGATGCGGTTGCGAGAATCTCGATTGCGATTCCGATTGATAGCAAGACCCAGTGCATGGGGAATCTCCTTATTTTTGGAACGCGGGCGGTCTGCTGCAGCACAGGAAACCAACTTCATCCCCTGAGTTTGGGGAAGACCTTGGGATCAAGGCTCGCCGCAGAGAGAACGCCACCCCAAAGCGCCCCGGGAATACCGGGACTCGCCACGTCCTGACCCGCAAGGTAGAGACCCGGGATCGGCGTCTTGGCCCGCAGCGCGTCGCACATGACACGTTCCGGGGTCACGTCGAGCCCATAGAACGCCCCCTTGCGATGCCCGGTAAAGCTGACGGTCGAAAGCGGGGTGGCCAGTTCGCGATACACAACAAGCTTGGCGAGATCGGGAAAGTAACTCTCGAATTGCGCCATCAGCGTCTCTTCGACCCGGCGTTTGAAGTCAGCGTAGTCATCGCCGCGTGCCCCAGCGGGCTGATCCGCCCATTTAGCGACAGGAGCCCAGTCGGCCCAAACCAGGAACTGGCCCGTGTGTTTCTGCCGCGGGCCTGGGTCATGCTTTGGATCTTTGATCGAACCAAAGCAGGCGGCCATGCCGGGCGGTGCGCCGTCGGGCGCCGTCGTCCAGAGGACATCGGCCTCACCGGTTGGGTAAATCCAATGGTTCGCCTTTGTGGCGCCTGCGGCCTCGACATCACCCTCGAAGCCCAGGAACAGGGTATAATGCGCAATGCTGGAGGGCAGAGCGCGGATTTCTGCGATCCAGTCTTCGTGCCCGCAGTCCTCGGGCAAGAGATGGTCGATGGTCTCGCGCGCGCCGATATCGGAGATCACGGCCTTCGCCCGGATCTCTGTGCCGTCGTCAGTTCGGACGCCGACAACAGTATCGCCGTCGAACAGCAGCTCTTTGACGCGGACGCCAGCGCGGACCTCGCCTCCGTGGTTGGCAATGGTCGGGATGATGTGCTCGGCAAAGGCGGCGCCGCCACCCACCGGATACCACGACCCGCTCCATAGATACCAACCGGCAATCAGGGCATGCATCGCGAAGCTCGCCTTGTTCGGTCTTCCACCGTGATCGCCCCATTGCGCGGCCATCACAGCGGCAAGCTCTGGATGGTCGGTGAGATCATCAATAACTTCCTTGGTTGTCCGGGCGCACCACTTCGAGATCGCGCGCCGGTTCCACCAGTCGAGCATGTCGCCCGCAACCTCAGGCATCGCGCGGGTCGGGAAGATCTTGTACATCGCCTCACGCCCTTCGCGCAGCGCATGGGTCCAGGCCTCGATCGCCTCCGCCTGATCGGGGAAGCGGTCTTTGAGGTCCATTTCCTGCGCTTCGTAGGGGCGAGAGAGTGACAGCGACTCTGCCGATCCGATGTGCAAGGTGTCATAGATCGATCCCAATGATACGAAATCGATGGGCGTTTCGGACAGCCAATCGAGCAGCTCTCGATTGCTATCATCAGGTGCCATGCCGCCTAGATAGTGCATGCCAACGTCCCAGTTGAACCCGTCGCGAGAAAAGCTGTGCGTCAACCCGCCGAGCGTCTGATGCTGCTCGAGCAACAGCACCTTGTGCCCCACACGGCTCAACGCCGCGCCAGCGGCCATGCCTCCGATGCCCGAGCCGATGACTATGGCGTCCCAATGATCGTGTTCCGCATCGTTCATTGTGCTATCCTCCTAAGTGTTATCCTCCGAAAAATTCGATGCGCTGCGCGTGGCCCGCGAAAGAGCGTCTTGCGCAGCAAAATCATGCGAAGCCACAATCGCAAGGCCCGGCAAACGCTGCTTCAGCCCACGAACCCTGGCGAATGAGGCGAGAAGCGTATCCTTGTCACCCGTACCAGGTACGATGTCCTGTTCCAGCAAGGCGGTTTCGTATGTGAGGTCTCCGACCAATAGGATCGGATCCCAAGCCTCTTGGCGGATCAACATGGACATCGAGCCTCGCGTATGCCCCGGTGTGGGCAACAGGATCATGGAACCATCGCCAGCAATGTCGTGGATCCCGTCAAACCCTTCGAAGAGTGGATCATCGCTAGGCTCGAACGTTACCTGCCGCCATTTCGCGGAGGGGATTTCAATATGCTCGCGCAGGATCCACTCACGTTCTGGGTGCGGCTCTGATAGGATTGCCCACTCTCGGTCGCTCACCAGCAGGTCGGCCTGCGGAATTTGCGCGATCCCGCCGACATGGTCAAAGTGGAGATGGGAGATGACTGCCGTTCGAATATCGCTGGCAGCTACTCCTGCGCCGGCCAAAACATGGTCGATGCGATAAATTTCGTTCTGGCGAAACCGAAAGATCCACGGTAGTAGAAATCGCCCGATCGCTTGCTTGATGTAGCGCGTCTCAGACGTGATCTCTGGGTCGATTCCCGTATCGAAAAGCACCAACCCGTCACGATGATCGATCAAAAAACATTGAATAGGCAAAGACACCCAGCTTCGCCCAAAGAACACCCACCAAAGCTGCGGTAGCCTGCTGCCGTAGCGGTGTTCCTTATGCTGCTCTGCGCGCCCGGAATTCAGAACCCGAACCGACGCAATTCGACGATCGGCACGGAGCGTTGATTCCGAAGTGTCAGCTTGAGAGTAGGCCACCAGTCGCTCCAAAAAAACTAAGAAACGCCGCACAGTATCGCCGATGCCAAACCGACAGGCCGAATTGAAAATTGCGGCTACAACGGCGAACATAGCACGCAGGTCGTTTGGGCTCTTTGATTTGAGTCAAAGCTTCCTCGTTTCTCCTGCGTTATTAAACTATGAGCTGGGCGCGACGGCCGTTTGTTCCGGCATCATGGGAGGCTCTGAGTATGGAAGGTGCAGTCCTTTACGCGACGAAATACGGCAGCACAGCGGAATACGCCAATTGGATTGGACAAGCGACCGGGTTGCCCGCCATTGATGTCCGGAAAGAAGACGTCGATCCGAATGCGTTTGATTTCCTCATCCTCGCGACTCCGGTGATCTACTACAAACTCCTGATTACCGATTGGGTGCAAAGAAACCTGTTCAAACTCGACGGCAAGCCCATCATAATGGTCACCGTCTCTGGCGCACCTCCGGGCCCGAAGCTCGATGCGTGGGTGGGCGATAGTCTGCCCTCCGATTTCGTCGCCAATGCGACGCATGTCGCGCTGCGCGGCCGCCAGATTCCAGGCGAGCTGACCTGGTACGACCGGGCGATGCTGATCATCGCGGCCTGGAAGAACCCCGATCCCGTGGCCAGCGAAGAAGAGCTTAAGGGGTTTGATTATATGGACAAAAACAGCATCGCGCCTGTGGTTGCACTGGCAAATGAATACAAATCGCGGGAATCCACTGCGGCGCAAACAGAAACGGTGACGTGAGGCATCCGATGGCCCGCATGCACGACAACATCGGCGACTATATCAGCGGTTGCAGCCCGCGCGTTGTTCCCTTGCTGGAAGATCTGAGGAATTACGTTCACGCAACGTTGCCTGGTGCGACAGAAGAAATGCAATTTGGCGTTCCTGTTTTTCTCAATGCGCATGGAGTTCCCGTGATCTATTTGTTCGGGTCGAAAAGGCACGTGAACTTCGGTTTCTTGCGGAGCGCGGAACTCATAGATCCGAACGGAGTACTGAGAGGGTCAGGAACGCCCAGCAAGCACATCCGCGTCATTCCGGACAAACCGATCGCTAGGGCCAATCTGACCGAGTTCGTCAAGCAATGCGGAAGTATAAAGACCTGAAGCCAGGGCGCCGTATTTGCCCCCAGTTTCATGTTTTTACCAACGCCGGAATTGAATCAGGCAGCTGATGTGAAAGCCGATGGAATGTCCCAAGCTTCGGCGATTTTTCCCTCAACGATGCGCCAAACAACCACGACATCAACGGCAATTGAGTTTTCTTCCAGCTCCAGAGTGTCGCGGGCGTGAACGACAATCAATTCTTCGCCGATGGGCGTTGCTGAAATCGGCTCAACCTTGAACGTGCCATCGGTCTTTCCGGAAATAGTGGCAAAGAACTTCTTTAGCCCATCAACTCCGATGTAGTCTCCTGCAACATCCGGCAGTTTGGGATTGAAATAATGCCACACGAAATCATCCGAAAACAGTGCCGATGAGGCGTTCAAGTCGCGAATATCAAGTTTCGAGAGCAAAGCGAGATTTGGATGGTCTTCGGTCATGTTAACTCCTTCGCGCGGTTGTGGAGGGACCAAAATCAGCCTTGATGGATTGTGCAACATGGGAGCACATGACCACGACAGGCGCATTAATCGGAATCAATTGGCTACCCTCAAGTATGTGTTCGATCCCTGTTCATCTCTTTTTCGATCATCTTTTCGGTGACAGTGAACCGGTTCGGAAATATGAACACAGCCAAAGCATGAAGTACCACTGCGAACCCCCAACCCAGCATTGGCCACTGGAACCAAATTGTTCTGGAAGAGGAGAATAAATTGATGGCCACAAGAAGTAGAATGACCGCCACATAGACCGATAGGTGAATGTAAAATCCCATCTTAGCTTCTACGCGCTTTTTGGCTGATTGGTATGCCTCGTTATTCTCCATTGCCCTTCTCCATCAAGACCGAATGTCCAAATTCAGTATAACACATGGAAGGGTTTTTAGCGTTAACCAATGTCAACCTTATCCAATGCCAACCCTTTTTGCTCGGTTTTACTGTAGACTCGGGGGGTGAAGCGTTAGCAAGGAATGGAGATATTTCGATGCCCAATACCCCAAACCCCCTGAGTGAAATGGCCCGCGTGGACAATGTCGTTGACTCAAAGGACGAGCGCCCAAACCCCTCATTCGCGGACTCCGCATTGCCTGGTTTCAAGAAAACCGTCCAAAGCCGCCGCGCCATTCGGATTTTTGACGGTGTTCCAATACCCAAAGACATAATGCGAGATTGTTTGCGGGACGCGATTCTTGCGCCTAGTTCTTCAAACCTTCAATGCTATGAAATCTACTGGGTTCGAGATGATGAGAAGAAAAAGTTGCTGGCTGAACTCTGCCTGAACCAACCGGCAGCCACAACTGCCGGAGACCTTGTTGTAATCGTGTCGCGCGTCGATCAATGGCAATCGCATCTAAAGAAATTATCCGACATCATGACCGATAACGGCAAGAAACCAATGAAAGGTCCCGTCTGTGACTATTACGAGAATATCATCCCTATGTTGATGAGAACCGATCGCTTGGGTCTCAAAAACCTCAAGCGCCGGTTTATGTTTTGGTACAAGAGTAGAAGTGAGCCGACCGTGAACGGACCTGTCAAACGTGCTGACCACCGCGTTTATGGCCACATTCAGGCGAGCCTGGCGGCAGAAAACCTCATGCTTTCGCTTGCTGCACACGGTTATGAATCCTGTCCTATGGGAGGGATCGACCAGCGCGGCATCGGTAAACTGCTTGGAATTCCGTCAACGGCTGAGGTCACGATGGTGATTGCCGCAGGCACTGGAACACCACAAGGTCTTTTCAGCGAACGAGTAAGGCTTCCCTTTGGCGATCTGGTCAAGGAAGTTTAGGCTTCAGTTTCGAACGAGCGGGCTAGGGTAAAAATTCCGGCTCTCAGTGGCGACAATCCGCGCTGAGCGCAGAACGGAGGCCACTTACAGCATCGGCACCACCTGCAGTTCGCGGAATTCCAGTATTTCGTGAGCATCTGGGTGTTTATGGGCGCGAAAAAGGGATACCATTGCGGCAAATCAAATTTGGAGACGACTATGTCCGGCATCGCATTTTGGATGATTCAGTTTCCCGGGTGGATGCTATTTGCCTACCTGCTGGTAGCACAATGCACGGCAGCTATGAATTACTCATTGGGCGAAAAGATGAGAACACAGGAACCATCAAAGCATATAACGGAAATAGGCGTTGCCTTTTTTAAGGGCTACGCTGGCGCCGATCTTGTCTTTTACGCACCACTTTTAGGGATAGCGCTGGTCGGGCATTTCCTTGGGGAATCGTGGGCGCGACTCGCGCTGGCTGCAGCACTCGGAGTCACGGTCTACTGGCCGATCGCGTGCCTGTGGACAGTCAAAGCCCTCGTGGAGCAAAAGGCTGGGATTTGCCAAAAGAGGGACAGTACTGGGTAGTCCTTCCAATTATCGCCTTGTGGGGCGCTGTCGGCTTGTTCCTGCTCCTGCTCGGTTTCTAGTAGCGCAGTCATTTACACATTGCCGGTTAAAGCTATGAGCTTGCGTGCGCGGTATCGGTATTGCACATTTGGATGCCGAGAACAAAAGCCCTACGATTATCCGACAAAGCACATTCAATCTGGTAAATTGGCAATATGACCGACGCAACGATGATGAAGGCTGTAGTCTTCCACCAATATGGCTCACCCGAGACGCTTTCGCTTCGCGAGGTGCCTGTCCCGCGTCCGGCACCGGGTGAAATCCGGGTGCGGGTTCTTGCGACAACTGTCAACCGCACCGACACAGCTACGCTCCGGGCGCATCCGTTCTTTGCCCGGGCGATGACGGGGCTTCTCCGCCCGAAGATGCAGACGCTCGGCATGGATTTTGCCGGGATCGTCGATGGGCTGGGTGACGGCGTGACCGCTTTCCAGCCGGGCGACCGGGTCTTTGGCCTTTTGCCAGAGCAATTCGGTGCCCATGCCGAGTATATTTGCTTTCCCGCCGACGGGGCGGTCGCCTGTATTCCCGGCGATATCCCGTTCGACGAAGCGGTGGTCGGCGAAGGTGCATGGTATGCCAGTTCGACTGCAAGACTGCTTTCCGAAGGCCAACGGTGTTTAGTTTACGGGGCGTCCGGCGCCATAGGAACCGCAGCGGTTCAACTTGCAAAAGCACGGGGCGCGGAGGTGACGGCGGTCGTTGGACGGCGACATCTCGGCCTTGCTGAGCGTCTCGGCGCGGACAGAATTATCAACTACGAGGATGAAGACTTTACAGCGATCGGTGAAACCTTCGATCTGGTTCTCGACGCTGTGGGGAAGACTTCTTGGTTCGCCTGTCGCAAGCTCTTGAACCAGAACGGGATTTTCGCTGCGACCGATCTTGGCCCTTATTGGTCAAATGTCCTTCTGGGTATGTGGTTCGGGATAACAGGAAGCCGCCGCGTGCGTGTCCCATACCCAGAGGACGCGCCGGGGTTCATCCAGCACCTCGCAGACCTGATGGCAGAAGGCCGGTTCAGGGGCGTCTTTGATCGCAGATATCCCTTGGAAGATATCGTCGAAGCATTCCGATATGTGGAGACGGGTCAAAAGACTGGAATCGTCGTGATCGACGTTCAATAGAAGGCTCTGCGGCGGCCGAACATCAAAGCCTGATCACCAATTTGCCCTTCACGTCACCAAGGCCGGTGCGCTGCAAAGCTTCTGGTACCGACGACAGCGGCAACACGGCCTCTAGATGCGGAGCGATTTTCCCTTCGACGGCCATTTGTGCGACCCGTTCCGTTAGTCTCCGGCCACTGGGAACCATTAGCATCCCGATAGATTTCTTCTGAAGACGAAAGCGCAGACCACCAAATACGAGTGACAGCAAGACCCCCACGTTGCCGCCCAAGGCCCTGTAGATGCCCCCGCGGGACAGAACCGGTGCGATCTTGCCCGGGCCACGCGTGGCGACCATGTCCAAAACCCGGTCCCATTGCTGGCCTATTCGGGCAAAATCCTGCTCGCGGTAATCAATAACCTCATCGGCCCCCAAGGACTTGAGCCAATCGATCTTACTGGCGTTGTCCACAGCGGTGACATGTGCACCTGCCGCTTTCGCCAGTTGGAGTGCCATGGTTCCAGACCCGCCACCGGCCCCATTTATCAAAAGCTTTTCGCCCTGTTTAAGCCCTTCCGTTCCCGCAACGGCGATGCCGCCGGCCTGCGGCAAACATGCGGCGATCTCGTTGGAGAGACCAGCCGGAACCCGGACCATCTCGGCGACGGGCACGCAGGCATATTGTGCAAACCCACCGCGCACCATGACAAGATCGCCCATGACCTTGTCACCAACAGAGAAGCCTGTAGCACTTGGGCCAAGCTTGTCGACGACGCCGACGATGTCTGATCCAAGAACCAGACGTTTCGGTCGGATCAGGCCGCCTACGAGCCGCGCATACAAGGGAGAGCCGATCAGATACTCCCAGTCGGAGAGGTTCACAGCACAGACCAGAACCCTGACCCTGATCTGTGCCTTGCCGGGTTCCGGAACCGAGATATCAGCAAGTCTGAGGTGTTCCGGCCCTCCATATCTGTCCTGAACGATCGCTTTCATCAATTCCCTCCGGTACCCGGCATCTCCGATGGAAAATGCCTGCAAGACCAGTCTGCGCCAGTTCAAGCGCACGTTCAATCCTCCACTGTGATCGCCAACATTCCTACCCACAGCAAACAGTCGCAGTGAGCACAGCAGACAACCACATTCCGTCCTTGATGCTTTTCGCTGCCGACATAATGTGCAGAAGCTGGCCATCGGTGTGGATGCAGCGAATACCGGGTCAAGTCTCGTTTCGTGCGTCGGCGCTTCGAAAAGGCAATACGTCGTGGAATTTGCCGCTCGCGGTGAATTCGGGAAGTGCTCCGCCTTCTCGCACCGCGACATCGTCCAAGCCGTTATCGCGAAACACTCGTTTCACCGACTCAATGACCTCTTGAAAGACAACCTCTGCCGCCACCCCCTCGGCTGGATCTATTCGCACTTCGAAATCTCTCTCGCTGGTCTGGACCAACTGGATGCGCCGGGCATGCTCGTGCTCCAGATCGAAGACGAGAGGCGACAGCGTCACCTCGCCCACACGAACGAGCGTCGCCTGGCGTCCCTCCACCTGGAAACTGCGAAACGGCGACCCACAGGGGCAGGAGTCCTTGTAGAATCGAACACAGTCGCCGAGACCATATCGGATGAAGGGTTGAACGTCGTTGGCGAGCACCGTCAGTAGCACGGTCGCCGACAACGTGCCATCGGGAACGGGCCGCATCGCTTCGTCGACCGTTTCGAGGATGACCCAATCTTCGTTCACATGCTTCCGCCCGTGGCTGCACTCGAACGAAAGCGCCAGGCATTCGGTGCACCCATAGGTATCGGCAATGCCGTATTTCAGTGAGGGGAAGGACTGTCGACCCCGCTCGCGCAGATCATCTGTGAGTGTCTCGCCTCCCGTACTGAAGAGCGCAGGCTCGATCTGCAGCCGCCCGGCCTCCTTTTCCCTAACGAGGATGGTCAGCATGCTGGGGTAGGTCACGATCCAGGCGACGTTCGGGATCGCATTGAGTCTGTCAACAAGCCGATTTATCGGCTGCTCGGCCTCGATGAAGGTCAAACCCAACCCCCTCGCCAGTGCCGGATACAGCCGTTGCACCAGCTTGTTGAACCCGTTTCCGGCGAAGTGACCATTGCCACCGGTGATCGACACCCTCACGCCGAGCTTGCGGACTTCCCGGATGAGCTTCCAATGGTACCGTTCGAAGCGCGCCAACGTAATTCCATAGGCATATTCCACGAACGATGACGACAAGACGATGACTGCAGGTTCGCCCGATGTCCCGGAGGTCTGAAAAACGGCAACATCGTCGATCGGAACACCTGCATTCCGGATGTCCCGGAGATGTTGGCGGGCTCTCTCGAGGGGGAGAGAACGGATCGTCAGCCAGTCGTCGAATTCTGCCATGAGATCGGGTTTGTGGGTCACCGGCAAGTCGCGCAGTTCGATCTCGCTTGATGGTGGCAGATCCGCGTAGAGCCTGCGAAACAACGGGGAGTCGCGCCGCGCCTTTTCCACGAGACGCCGTAGATTGCGAAGTTGCTTGGCTTCAATGCGCTTCCGTCCGCCCCAGCCTGTCCAGAGCCCACCGACTAAATAACCAAATGCTCTAGGAAGGCTAAAACGCATATCTGCTCGCAATGTCCGTTCTTTGTATTCGGGGTGGAAATATCCGTTGATTGGAAACTACACTAAGGAGCGCTGCGCCAATTGACCATTATCAAATCGCGAAGTCGCGCTGACCTATGGTCATGCGGCATCCCGCGAAAGCGGACATAAACGCAGCGACACCGAACGTCGGTTCCGTCCCGCATAGCTGCCGTCGGTGCAGATTGCAGCGAACGCCCACTTCCCGCCCGATCTGCCGGAATTAGCTGGCAAGAGTCCCTACTAAGTTCAACCAATAGCGCGTGTACCGACGCTCGCCAGTGCGGGTAAGCGCTCCGGTTTCAACGAGGTCCAACAGGTCCCGTGTTGCAGTGGCGCGCGAAGTACCTGTAATTGAGAGGTAGTTCTCAGCGCTGAGCCCCCCTTTGAACCCTTCCGGCCCTTCCCTGAACATACGCTCGATTGCTTTGGCCTGCCGTGCATTGAGCTGGTCGCGATGTCGATCATAAAAGTGAGCCTTCGCGATAAAGAACCCAACGCGATCAAGAGTCACCTGCTGTGCAGTCAGGACCGTCTCGGCGAACCACGCTAACCACGAGGTGACATCGAGTATTTTCTGGTGTCGCTCCAACTGGTCGTAATATGCCTTTCGCTCACGTTCGATCGTGAAGGCAAGCGCGATCAGACTCGGTTGGCCGATATTCTGCGCTAGAGACTTTTCGGCCAAGGCACGGCCCAACCGACCGTTACCATCCTCAAAGGGATGGATGCTCTCGAAATAAAGATGGCTAAGACCGGCCCTGGTCAAGGTGGGCAGCGGTTCTGCGCCATTAGGGTGGGTACTGTTGAACCATTCCAAATAGTTTCCCATCTCGCTCGGGACATCATTTGACGGTGGTGCCTCAAAATGCACCGTCGGTCGGTCGATGCGGCCAGAGACGATCTGCATCGCATCACCATGTTGCCGATACCCCCCGATCGTTTCCAGACGCCGATCATGCGACAAAAGCATGCCATGCCAACGAAACAAAGTCTCGTGCGTGAGTGGCTCGGAATGTGTGGAATAGACATCGACCATCATTTCAGCGACGCCCTGCTCCTTAGGTTTTGCAGGGTGATCACCTGGTGCAAGACCGAATTGGCGACGCAGAGAAGACTGTACACTTCGCCGATCAAGCATCTCGCCCTCAATGGCACTGGTTTGCATCGCTTCATCGCTTAACAGGTCAATGCGTAGCTGGTCGCGCTCAGACGAATTTACATGGCGCACAGCACCAAGTATCTCGCCAGAAGACAACAGAAACTGCTGTTCGAACGGCTCGATAATCGAAGCATCATATTGAAATTCGGGCCAGTCTGGTAGTTGCCAATTCCATTGCATGAGCGATAGAACTCCTTTCTATAACTCATATATAGAGCATTTTTGATCCATAGAGGTCAAGACTATCAATCAAATCACGGAAGTATTGTCTCCAAAGGTCCCGCCAAATGATCACTAAGCGGCTATCTCACAGTCAATCCGCTAGCCCCGCATCTTGCAGCAGCTCCATATCCGGCAGGTCGCGCAGACTCTGCAAATCAAACGCCCGCAGGAACCCCGAAGTGGTGACATAGGTATAGGGCGCACCCCGCTTCGGGCTGCGCGGCCCAGTGGCAATCAGCTCTTTGGCGTAAAGCCGTCCGATCAGGTCGCGGTTGATGTCTTTGCCGAACACATCTTTCAGCTCGGCTCGGCTGATCGGCTGGTGATAAGCAATGGTCGCCAACACCGCCATTTCGTATTGGGTAAACTACATGCTTTGGTCGCTAAGGTCTGCTGCCGCACGGATGGCATCGGCAAACCCTGCACGGGTGCGCATGATCCAGCCATCCGCAACGCTAACAATCTCTAAGGAACGCCCCGCCAGTTCAACCCGCAAATCCTCGATCAGCAATTCAACCGAGGCCGCCTGCCCCACGACCTTTTGCAACACCTCGCGCGACACCGGCGTGGCACTGGCAAAGATCACCGCTTCAATCCGACCCATCCATTGCCGCCAGCGCAGCTCTGGTGGCAGGTCTTCCAACTCTGTATCCAGCGGCGTGCCTTGATCTTTTGCCATCATGCTACCCCGTACAGCCGGAAGGTGTTGCGCCCAGTCAGCTCGCGCACCACGCCGAGGTCTACCAACCGATCACACAATCGTCGTGCGGCGCGATCGGTCATTGCAATGGACGTTCCCAGTATCCTTGGAGACAGCATCGATGAGGGCGACACTGCATCCTCGCGCAGAAACAACCCTACCGACGCATCCGATCCTTTGGCCCGTAATTTGGGTGCCACATTTCTTAGTCGCTGCGCCCGCCGCGCCAGATCGTGGCTCAAACGCACCGCGTCCTGCGCCCCAAGCCGGGTGGCTCGATGACAAGCAAGCGACAACTTATCTCCCGAAACCTGCAACTCTCGCCGCTTCAAATGCATGCCCAACAGTGGAACCGGATGCGCCCAACCGGAGAGTACCCCAAAGCGTGGGGCAATTAGGCTGCCATCTTGGTCTCTCCGTCAGATTTCATGCCTGGATACCATTGCTGGAACTTTCCACGTAAAGTGCCATCGAGTGTGCGGGTTCGGGTTTGCAGCATAAGGTGGGCACCGGTTGTTGACCATCGCATTTGCTGGCGTTTGCAGAAGCGTTTTCCCACCACGGTGTTGACAGTGCTTTCCACAAAGCCGGTCGAGACCCGTTCGCCGTACCGTCTGCGCTCCGCATAATTCGGGATCATCAAAGGTCTGCGCGCCTTTCACCGCAAGGAAATGCTGCATCAGGATTTGCGCCCTGAAAATATTATGATTGATGGGGCAGGCACAGTGAAAATCATTGATTTCGGCTCAACCAGAGTTGCGGGAGTATTAGAGGCGAATCCAGATATTGACGGAGGAGAAGTCCTTGGAACACTACAATATGCGGCCCCCGAATATTTTATTGGCGAGGCGGGCCAAAGACAGTCTGACTACTTCTCGCTCGGCGTGATCGCCTATCAGATGTTGACAGGAAAACTGCCCTATGGGACGCAAGTGTCCAAAATCCGCACTCGGGCACAGCAAAAGAAGCTAAAACATATCAGTGCGCAAAACTACAGCCCGCAGGTTCCAGACTGGATTGATGTGGTGTTGAAAAAAGCGATGCATCCAGATCCGTTCAAGCGCTATGAATCCCTGTCAGAGTTCACTGCCGATTTGCGCACTCCGAACAGGAACGTAATGCCCAAAGCGCATGTGCCGATCGCCCATCGCAACCCTGTTGCATTCTGGCAGGCGATAGCAATTTTTCTTGCGTGGTCGTTCGTTCAGTTGTCGTGCGATTGCACTGAGCTTTGTTTGGGGATGCACAGATAAATCTGTTCCTCGCGGTAAATAAAACTCAGTAATACGGTATGACACGATGGCGAACATGTTTGCTCAGTCATTACATTGATACATTACGATGCTGGTTGAAGGACCATCGACGACACCCGCAAAGCCGTTTTTGGGGTGTTTTGTTATTCTACTTCAAAATGATCTAGAATTTTTTGACTGACCAAACTGCGTAGCGCATTGGTAACTTGCTCTGGATCTACATGTTCCGAAATCTGTGCGTGCATAGAGTGCAGAACTGGGCTGTAGCAGTGCCACATTCGGCGCGACATTTTGCGTCCTTCTTCCGTGGCGCAAACCGTTTTGCCGCGCCCATCTGCGGGGGCGTCTCCCTCCTGAATCACTTTTGCGTCGATCATCCGAGCAAGTAGGCGGGACAAATTGTGCTGCTTGAACAAAAGAACTTTTTGCAATTCAAAAGGTCGTAGGCACTCGGGGGCATGTTCCAATTCAAATAGCACTTCGAACCACACCAAAGGGGGCAAAGCGGCATGTTTCAGACGCTCTTCTATCTGATTGGTCATCGACTGCTGTGCGAGACTTAGTGCAATCCACAGATTGATGATTGGCTTTTCGGGGTTTGGCATGGTTCTAGCCATACAGTGAGCGCATTTTGATGACAATCAAAAGTCGATGTAATTACATCTTGTTTTGACTATCAAATCTCGATAGTATCCAAATAGCCTCAACACCCGCACTCCAAGGCACGCATCATACAGCGTAATACTGTGTTGTTAACGTTGGGAAAATGCCAGATTTTTAGAGAAAACATGAGGTATACTATGCTACGCAAATCAATTTCCACACTCTGCACAATTGGCATTCTTGGGGTGTCTCAGGCAGCAACGGCAGAGCCATTGCCGTTTACCGAAGATAATTGGGCCTTTATTGGCGGCACTATGATTGAGGAAAAGGCGGGCCAACAGGCTGTTCGCCTTGGCGTGCGCGAAAACCCCGATGACTTTGTGGGCTTTGGTATGGCGGTTGCAAAAGCCGCGCCGATCTTGAACGGGGTGATCGAATATGATCTGCTGTTTGACGCAACCCGCAGCTTTGGTGGGTTACGCTTTCGTACCCAATCGCCGGGCGATTTTGAGAATTTCTACATGCGTGCGCATCAATCCGGAAATCCAGATGCCAATCAGTATATGCCTGAATACAATGGTGTTGCGTCATGGGAGTTGCACTATGGCAAGCAATATTCCAGCCCGACCGTGTATCCTCATGGCGAATGGATTCATGTGAAACTGGTGATCAATGACGGCCTAGCGGACATCTATATTGGTGACGAAACGGCTCCGGAATATAGTGTCAATCTGGAGCGCGACCCGATGGCAGGTGGATTTGCCTTGTGGGGTTTGAATTTGTCCGGCCCTGTCTGGATGGCCAATTTCAATGCAACTTCGATGGAAAATGTTGCAATTTCCGGCGCGCCCGTACCTGCTGTTGTTGGTGAAGCCGGAACCGTGGAGCAGTGGGAAATTTCCGATGCTTTTGATGGTGCAACCTTGGTCGGCAAAACCAGCCTCAGCGCTGCGGATACTGATATGACCTATCACACCATGGCCGCCAAAGCTTCTGGCCAAGTGAACTTGTCAATATTGCAAGGCGTTGCCGAGGGGGCGGACACTGTTTTTGCTCGGCTAAACATCCATTCCGAAAGCGATCAAATCAAAGCGTTTGAATTTGGATTTAGCGATTTTGGCACGGTATTTTTGAATAGCGAAATTCTGTTTCATGGCATGGATGCGCCTTATACCCGCGACTATCGTTTCCTTGGCACTGTAGGTCTTTTTGATACCGTTTTTCTTAACCTGAAAGAGGGTGAGAACGAACTGATCGTCGCCGTGCGTGAAAGTACGTTCGATACAACGGGCTGGGCTGTTCAAGGACGTATTGTTGATATGAGTGGCGTTACGCTGCACTAGTAAAAGACTCTGATCTGGCAGCGGCGAGACCTGACCTGCCGGACATGGGGCAGCTGGAATATGCGGGGTTGGGATGCTGAGCTGGGTGTTTCCTATGCGGACATACCGGACGAATGGCATCGTCCAGTTGTTGAGCCACGGGTCGTTGTTACGGACAAGTTCCGAAGCTACGGTGCCGCCCTGAAGGAGCTTGCCCCGGGATCGAGCATCGCTGCCATAAGGGGCTCAACAATCGATCCGAAGGGGTCCACAGGCCGACCCGACGGCGAGAAAAGATCTCTCTCATGGTTTGCAAACAAACCACTGTCGAGCAACGCATGGGCCGATTTAAATCCTCCCGACAGGCTCAGCAGTTCATATCCGTCCACGACCAATTTCAGAATATTTTCCGCGCGCGCCGCCACACCCTTTCAGCCGCTTCTTACCGTCAAGCAAGAGCCGACGCCCACTAGATCTGGGACGACATCACGTGTGAGGTGAAGGCAGCCTGAGATCCAGCGTCTGGGCTTTCGCTGCGAAGATCGCCGATAACTTGACGATTCCTCCCACCTGAACCGCCAGATTTCGATCCTGATTAGCTCGTTGCAGTATCATTAAGTGCGCGCACCGGCGAGACATGCAACGCACCACTCGGTCCGGGCTGCACTTCGGCATGAACGCGGTAAACCTGTTCCAAAATTGCAGATGTCAGCACCAAAGCAGGCGAGCCGTCGGCGGCCACCTTCCCATCGTGCAAAAACACAATACGATCTGCAAATCGTGCTGCCAGTGTCAGGTCGTGCATCGCGGCAACGGCGATCATGCCGCTAGCGTGGCAAGTCTCGACGATGCGTTCAAGAACCACCAACTGGTGACGCAAATCAAGCGCGGCGGTGGGTTCGTCCAGTAATAATACTTCTGGTCCGCGAAACAGCGATTGCGCCAAAAATACCAACTGGCGCTGACCGCCGCTGAGCGCCCCGATTGCGCGGTCCTGAAATGTCTCCAGCCTGAACCGCTTTAGGGCCGCGACTGCTTGTTCTCTAATATCATCGCCAATCCGCAAACCAAGCGAGCGAAGGCGGCCCAGGAGAACCACTTCGAGCACGGTTAGTGAACTTTGTGCGCCCGTGTCTTGCGGCATGTAGGCGATTGCTTTTAGTCGCTCACTGTTGGTCAAGGGGGTGTCGCCCAGCCGGACAGCACCTTTGGACGCAATAAGCCCGGCCATTGCCTTCAGCAGGCTGGATTTCCCGGTGCCGTTTGGACCGACAACAGCGGTTAATGTGCCTGGCTCAAACTGCGCGTTGACTGCGAGCAGAACCGCAGTGCCATCATAGCCAGCATTGATATTTTCGATACTCAGCATCACCAATGCCTCCTTTTTCCGGTCAGGATCAGGGCAAACAAAAATGGCACCCCGACCAATGCGGTGACAATGCCCACAGGCACCACTGCACCCGGTGACAGTAGTTTGGACGCGATGGATGCGCCCACCATTAGCAGCCCGCCAAACACGGCTGATGCTGGGATCAGGATACGCTGATCTTCGCCCACCAACATCCGCGCCAGATGCGGCGCGACTAGTCCGACGAAGCCGATTGTGCCAACGAATGCGACGGCTCCGGCAGTTAGCAGCGAAACGATGAAAAACACGCGGCGGCGCAAGCGGGGCACATTTACCCCAAGGCTGGCGGCACGTTCATCCCCCAGACGCAGCGCGGTCAGCTTCCACATGTCGGGGATAAGCAAGGCCAAACAAACCAGCAGGACAGTGCCCGATATCCAGACCGAAAACCACGTGGCCTTGAGCATGGATCCGAACAGCCAGAATACGATTTCCTGTAGCACTTCGGGGGCTGCCAGATATTGCACCAATGATTGCAAGGATTGGAACAGGAATAAGGTGGCGATGCCTGCCAACACCATCACCTCGGCGGTGACACCGCGAATGTGGGCCAGCCCATAAACCATCAGGCAAGCCATGGACGCCGCCGCAAAGGCAGCAACAGGCACTGTCATTTGCGGGATCAGCGGCAGTTGCAGGCCAAACAGAATGGTGAGCGCCGCGCCAAAGCCCGCAGCGGCGGAAAATCCCAGCGTATAGGGGCTGGCTAGCGGATTGCCGAGGATGGTTTGCATTTGCACCCCCGCAACACCCAAAGACGCGCCGACGATCAGTGCCATCAGGGTCATTGGCAGGCGGATTGCATGGACGATGGTCACGACCATCGGATCAGACGCGCCCGACGGGTTTACCAATGCGCCCAGCACATCAAACACGTTCAAAAAGGCGGGGCCGATCAGGATATCGGCCAAAATGGCAAGCCCCAGCAGCCCCGTGGAGGCCCCGAGCCACATAAAGCGGCGGGTCGCAAAAGACAGGCGCGTAGGCGCACCATGGGTTGTCATGGTCATGAGGCAACTCCCATTGAATAGGATAGGCAAGGGCCGCAAAGGCCCTTGCCCTCTTTGTTTAGTCAGCCAGTTTGATCATAAAGGTGCCTTCGGGCGAAATCGGCATATACTTAGCGTAATGCGCCATCAGATTTGCCATCGGATCAACATCGGCAAAGGCCTCTGGATAAAGAACCTTGGCGATGTATTGCAGAAAGGCAAAATCATAGAGCGTGCGTGCGCCACCATGATAAACCGCATGAACCTGACCGTTTTGCACCGCCTTCATACCGGCCCAGCCAGCGCGCTTCATATAGGGCTGCATCCGGCCGCGGGTAACCTCTGCGTCCACGCCAAAGCCCATCAGAACGGCCTTGGGCTTGCTTACCCAGTCTGATCCGGCCAAAAACACCGCATCGGGGTTTGAGGCAATCACATATTCCGGATTGAGTGGGCCCCAGTTTTCGACTTTGCCCGCCGCGATATTGGTGCCGCCAGCCAGCTCGATCACGCCGCCCCACATGCCATTACCATACGAATTGCCGTATTCATCGGCCCCTTTGTTGCCCAGTTCGACATAGACCACTGGTTTGTCACCACTTGCTTTGGCAATGCGCGCTTCAACGTCGGCAACAGCCGCCGCATAGCTATCGGCCAGTTCTTTGGCGCGATCTTTTTGGCCTACGATTTCACCGATCAGCAAGGTGCTGGCGACATGTTTCTCAACAGTCTGGGCGTTGTAGTCAGCCACAACAACGGGAATACCCGCGGCTTCCAATTTGCCAACAACATCGCCAAGGGCGCGGTATTGCCACGCGGCCAGAATGGCCACATCAGGTTTGGATGCAATCGCAACCTCGATGGCAAAAGTGCCCGCGTCGACCTCACCTATATCGACCAGACTTTCAAGCTCTGGGTTAACCGCAACATAGGCCTTCCACTGGGAATTGCGCCAGCCTTCCCACGCGGGGCGGGAAATGGCGACGACTTTGTCATAAGCATCGACACCGCCAATGGCGTAAAAATCCTCAAAATAAAACCCGAGCAGGATGCGGTTTGCATCGTCTGGCACCTCGACAGTGCGATCAAGGGTGTCGGTTACAGTGATGGTTCCGGCCAGTGCGGAAGATACGGTCATAGTCAGGCTGACGGCACACGCCGCCAGACCCGCAAAAAAATTGCTGTGCATTTGGATTCTCCGATAAAGCAAGCATAGAGATTGGCGCACCACGGGGATGCGCATGATAGTCGTCTATTGATCAGGCTTTGATTGGAGGAGCGCGGATCGAAAACCCGTCGCAGGTTGTGCGCGGGTGCCAGATTGCATCTGATTGGGTGGAATAGGCAAATTCAACCAGACGCAATTCAAACGTAGCTGGTTGAATTTCTTCAGTCAGGGTTGGCGGTCCGCTGAAACTTGTGCACCACGTACAGGGTTGCGTTGACTGCGTTTCGCCCTCAATCGGATTGCCATCGGCATCGAAATAGATTGTGGCAAGCCCGTCACCGGTACAGATAACAACCGCTTGCCCAGCCAGCGCAGGCGAGGCAGAAACACCGGGACTCCACGCACTGATCATCACCAGCTGAATGAACAGCCAAGCCAATACAGGGATGAATCCCAGTAGCCGGAATTTCTTTAGTGTTTGATGCACGTTTCCGCCCAGTTGTCCGCAGCAATAACGCCACGAAATGCTCACAAGTGTCGGGAGAACCTGTTAGATTCCCCGACATTTTGCAAGTGCCTTACATCTTGTGCTCGAAAACCAGCCGCAATGTTACCGGAAACGCGCGCGTGATGCTGGGTAGTTTGGCAAGCTCCAACAGTTTGGTCACACCCGCATCGATACCTGCCTCTTCGGTCGAGACCCAGATCATTTCTGCCGTAACGATCATAACCCGCATTTCGGTTAGACGCACGGCAATCATATCAGCCTGAACCGAAATCTCGGCACTGCCCATTGTTAGCGTGCCTTTCAATCCGACATCCTGCATGCCACCAACGGCAAGGCCTTCTAAACTTGCCATGTCAACATTTGCGCTGAAAATAGCAGTAGGCGCGTTCATGAACACATGCTCGACCATCCGCTCATTTCGCTTGTCGATCCATGTTTCAACCGATGTCAGATCAATCTCGACCGATACTTCGCCGTCTTGATTAACGGTGCCTGATAGCCCTGCAAAGTGGTGTGTCTCGCCAACCGTATCTTTCTTGATTGATCCGAACGCCACAGTCGAAGCTGCGCCGTCCAGTGCCCAACTTTTACCATGGCCATCAGCAAGCGCCGCGACGCCTGCAAAGCCCATTGATAAAACAGTCGCCACCCCTAAAAATAATTTACGCATTTCAATTCCTCCCATATAGTAACGCAACCTCGTTTGTCGGAGCCGCTATAGTGAAAACACCGTATTGAAGAAATTATTCGGAATTAATCGAACCAATGCGCGACGCGTGGTCGCTGACGGGTTGCCGCCATTGCTGGCCCGCTTGTGGCGGTTTGGCTATAGCCTGTCTGGCTCTGCTGATACTGCCGACGATCTGTTGCAGGAAACCTGTGTGCGTGCCCTTGAAAAAGCAGTTCAGTTCAAACCCGGCACGCGGCTGGACAGCTGGACTTTCACAATTTGCCGGTCGCTGTGGTTGAACGATCTACGCGCCCGCAAAGTCCGCACCGGAACAGGCGTGTTGCTGGTCGAGGAACTGGATTTGCCCGATCCCGCCCCCACCACAGAAATGAATATTTTTGCCAGTCAGGTTGTTGAACATGTGATGGCCTTGCCCGAGGCCCAGCGGGAGGCGGTGTTTTTGGTTTACGTCGAGGGGTTTTCCTATCGCGAGGCCAGTCAGATACTGGATATTCCGATTGGAACTGTCATGAGTAGACTTGCAACTGCGCGGCAAAAACTGTCGCATCTGAATAATTCCGCGGCAAGGGAGGAAAAACAGAAGTGAAACAGGAATATTCTGACGAAGACCTGACCGCTTTCCTTGACGGGGCTATTGCTGCGGATGTTGCTGCCAAGATCAATGCGGCTGCCAAGGTAGACGCAACACTGGCGCGTCGGATTGAAGCGTTAACGGTGGATACCGACATCTTGAAAACCGCCTATGAGCCAATGCTCGGCGTGGCCCATGCCCGCAGTCTGATGCACAAGCTGGAGTGCGCCAGATCGCACGAGATTGCCAATCGGTCCAACCGACCAACCGGTTTGTTGACAGCCGCGTCCTACGCCGCGGCAATCGTTATCGGAGCGGTTCTTAGCTGGATATTTCTATCACCAAAAACCGACTGGCGGGTCGAAGTGGCGCATTATCAAGCGCTCTACGTTCCAGCCACGTTAAATTCTGTAGCGCCCGATATGCCCCGTTTGCAGACTGAATTTACCCGCGCAAGCAGCGCTGTTGGTCTCGCTCTGGACCCGTTGGCTTTTTCGGATTTGGAAGGGTTGCAGTTGCGGCGCGCGCAGGTGTTGGGATTTGATGACGCACCATTGGTGCAAATCGCCTTTACGCTGGCCGACGGCACGCCAGTTGCTTTTTGTATATTGCAACAGTCCGGCAACAAGTCTGCCCTCGAGCCAGATACACTGATTGGTCTTGCGGCCGCTTCCTGGAGCACGGCCACACACAGATTCCTGGCAATAGGCGGCGATAATACCTCGGACATTCTGGCGTTGGCACAGCACCTAGAAAAGCGCTTATAGTTCCTTCCGATCACGACAATCCGACCGAATATCCAATTCAACGGCGACTACTCAAAGCAGTTATCAAGCTGTCAGTCGAACTGGATCGCAGAATACCAAAAGGTGAGTAAAGTGAACGCTGGCCAACCAAAATCACGCGATCTCAAACCTGCATATTCAGTATCAAAGCGCTCTCTTTCCGCAGCCCGTCAGGCGATCAAAGGGTATCGTCATGTCTGGATGGCGTCTGTTTAGCAAGGTAATTTTGCATTGATATTTTGCTTTTGCAATTTGGGTGCAGTCATGTCTTCGGCCTTTGATTGTGACACATTATGACCACTGGCCCTGATGTTGTCCGCCTGAACCGATCCCTATCAAGTTGTCGCGCTCAAGAAGGCGCAATCTGCCTTGCCCATGGTCCGCTTCTGGAGGGCAGGTGTCACCGCCTCCAGTGATGGCTGTATTCCGCTTCCCGCCGGACACCCATCGGGGGGCAGGCCACCGAGCCAAAGGCTCGGTAAACAGTAAGAATGAAGTCCGCGTCATAGACCTGTTGGGCACTGAGATAGTGCATCCTTAGAGGCCATTCAGGAGAGTTCAGAAGCACTACGAAACCTAGTCTAATCGCCGCGGGTAAATTCATGCTCTAAAATCCGCGCCAACTACGGACTTGGTGGCATGAATAACCTCATCGCTACAATTCATGTTGTAATATCCGTGCTAAACGCGGATAATGCAGCATGGTTCACGATCAACGCTCTGCACTCTCAAGCTATATAAACCGGCTGCTTTCGCTCGGCCGCACTATATTCACTGCCGAAGACGCCGAGATTGAGATCGGCGTCAGCCGAGGTGCATTTTTGGATGCAGCAGAACGGCTTCAACGCCGCGGGTTCATCCTAAGCCCGCGTCAGGGCTTTTATGTGATCGTCCCACCACAATTCGCATCTTGGGGCGCCCCACCTCCTGCTTGGTATATTGATGCATTGATGCACCATATTGGCGAAGCCTATTATGTGGGACTGCTTAAAGCAGCAGAGCTTCACGGTGCAACCCATCAGGCAGTTATGGAGTTTCAGGTTATCTCGTCAAAACGGCTGTCAAAGATCCGAGCTGGTCGCAGCCTGATCACCTTTTACTACCGCAAAGATATTGAAGCTGTCGCAACTGGCATTGAAGATCGCAAAACCGATACCGGTAAGATGAAAATCTCTTCGCCCGCACTGACTGCCCTAGACCTTTTACGCTACCCGCAGGCGTCGGGTGGCATTGATAATATAGCGACAGTTCTATCTGACCTGAGCCCCAAAATCCAGGCCGACCAGCTCTCAGTATTGTCAACCAACATGGAGCGCCCGGTCATTCAACGGCTGGGCTATCTGATGGATTGGCTGGGTCACGGTCAAATCGCAGCGCAGATGCACAACACCCTCCTGTCACGCGGAATATCGCGCTGGACCTATCTTGATCGAAAAGAAGCATTGGACCCGGATTTCGCGACCGAACCACAAGAGCGTAACGACCGTTGGCGTGTCCAGGTGAATCGTATTCCGGAGATCGACGAATGATACCAGCACAGAACATTATCGCGTGGGGCAATGTTGCACCTTGGGCGGAGCAACGACAGATCGAACAAGATCTGATTATCAGTCGCGCGCTTGTTGACATCTTCAACGATGAAATGCTGCGTGAAACATTGCGCTTTCGTGGCGGGACGGCTCTGAACAAACTACACTTCCCCGCACCATTGCGATACTCTGAGGATATCGATCTGGTCCGCGCATCAGCGGGCCCAATCGGTCCCATACTCGATCAGCTGCGCGTCATCCTCGAGCCTTGGATGGGCCCAGCTAAATTCGATCAAAGTCCGATTGCGCCCAAGCTCCGGTTTCGGGTTGAGGCCGAGGATGGCAGCGGTGCGTTAATCCGGCTGAAAGTCGAGATTAACACGCGTGAGATCGAGGCCTTCGATCCCGTAGAATATTTACCGCTGCATGTGGACAATCCCTGGTTTGAAGGACAGACGACGATCCCGACATTTTCGCGCGAAGAGATGCTGGCAACGAAGATGCGCGCCTTGCTTCAGCGCAGCAAGGGCCGCGATCTATACGATCTCGCGCATGCGTTGGAGGTTTTTGAGCAGATCGATCATAGAAAGATCGTCGATCTGTTTGGGCGTTATCTTGCGCTTACGGGTCAGGCAATCTCTCGTGCTCAGGCACAAGAACGCATGTTTAGCAAAATGGCCAATCCACGCTTGCTGCTCGACATGCGGCCTCTTTTGTCGGCACCGGAAGCAATGGCACTGGATGAAGAGGCCACGACAAAAGCGTTCAGAAAAGTATTCACGACTTTGGTAGACCGATTGCCAGGTGAGCCCTGGGCAAGGACTCCGGCGATCAAAGAAAGGTTTGGCATCTCATGGTGATTGCCAGGCTCCGGTAACATCGGTGTATGAGTTACGATAATTGGGATTTATCGTGACCCGCGCTTGCGATACATAAGCGAAATTATGCGTCTTTGGTTCAAAACCGGGTGAATTCACAAACGAAGTGCAATTTCTTTAACAAGGTATTGAATTGCATGGAGTTAAATTATGGGACGCTGTTACCCACACCTAAACCTCGAAGAACGTCGCGAGCTAGCTAAATGGCTTGAAGCCAAAATACCAGTCAAAGAGATTGCCGATGACCTGTGTCGCGCACCTTCTACAATCTACCGCGAGATTCGACGAAACGTCTATCGCGATGATGAACTCCCGGAACTGAACGGCTATCATGCTGTCGTCGCCCAAGACCGCTATGAAGATCGCCGTGCGGTGCACCGCAAGCTGATCCGATATCCTGAAATCATGGCCGCCGTGCGCAGTGGTTTTGACTCGGGATGGTCCCCCGAGCAGATTGCAGGACGCATGCGGTTGGAGAGACATCCAATGCGCGTCAGTCACGAGACGATTTACAGGTATGCTTACTCTAAGGACGGTAGAGCTGAGAAGTTTTACCAGCATCTCCCTCGACACCGCCAGCGCCGCAGACCACGTGGCACCCGCAAACAACATGGAAGTCAATTTCTTGAAGAATTAGCCATTGTACACCGACCGAAGGTCATCGATGAGCGTAATCAATTCGGTCATTGGGAATGTGACTTGGTCATGTTCCGCAAGGAATTTGGCAAAGCCAATGTCACCTCGTTGGTTGAGCGTGTCACGCGCTTTGCTGTCGTTCTAAAGAACCCTGACAGGCAATCCAAACCCATCATGGACGGCCTTGTTGAGTGCCTGTCTGTCCTCCCTGCCCATGCCCGCCAGTCGATAACTTTTGACCGCGGTACGGAGTTCAGTGCTTGGCAGCATATGAAAGATGGTATTGGCGCTGATCCGTGGTTCTGTGATCCGCGCTCGCCATGGCAAAAAGGAACTGTTGAGAACACCAACAATCGGCTGCGTCGTTACCTTCCCCGCAAGTCTGATCCAACGGCATTCACAAATCGATATCTGAGGGTGATTTGCGACCGCCTCAACGCCACGCCGCGTAAATGTCTGGGGTATCAAACGCCTGCTGAAGTTTTCCGGGCGAAACTGATGGAAGGGAAGCCGTAATCCGGATAAACTGAACACAAGAAATTGCGCTTCAGCTCGAGTTCACACCGGGGCAAATGCTACAACGTTGAGTTGCCCCCTGCCCCGTCGCTAACGGCCCTATTACCGCGGAAACATTATTGGGTCTTGTCGCAGCATAAATTCGAGACACTTCACCATGGCCTTTCTCGATTGAGACAGCTCGACCTTCTCAACAAGCCCATCTTTGCCTGCAGAAATTTCCGCGTAAGTGCGTCCGTCACCAGTTTCGGGTATGAATACGGTGTCCCAATAAAATTCGCGCGCGCCCAATGGTTTTTGGGAGAACTTTCCGATGGTTTCACCGACAAATACGTGAACGTTCATCCCGTCACAGTAGCCGACCACAGCCCTCGCTGTCACCTTTTCCCCTGCCCAAGTCACGCCGCTAAGAAATCCTTCGGCTCCAAGAGCGTCCCACATCGGTTGCGTAAGGCCGCCCGGATAATTCTCTTTATTATAGCTCTCGAGAATGAGGCCAGCATGTTCAACGATGCAAGGTTCCAAGATACGCTGGTACGCCGAAATCGCTTTGTGTCGCACCATTTCTTCGAGATCTCGTTCTAGTGGCTCATCTGTCGAGACACCGGGAAACTCCACCTCGAAATGGTCTGCGGCACAGACTTCGGCACCATGGCGGTTTTTGAGTCTTGCGGACGAAATGATCTGGTTAACTTCAGCATGTTTAAAGCTGCTTTTTGTTGCATACCTGACACGAGTCTTTTTCATTAGCTTGCCATCCCCTCCAAGAGGCCCGCGATATCCTCTTCACGTTGATTTCCATCGATTGAGATCACCTCAATGTCTCTCGCGTGAAACAACCGTCGTTCAAAATCTGACGGGTTAGAATATGCTATGTATGCTCTTTTACCGACGAAGGATTGCGGTAGTTTACCGAATACATCGTTCAAACGTCGAAACAGGTAGGCAACATTTGCATCATTGAAACTATATCCAATAAACAGGATCACTTTTCCCAGAACGTCCGAACGCATTTTGAGGTCAAGCGCATCCTCGAACAGCATTCTTCGGTCATAATCCGTTTCAGTTAGCACCATAGCTTCAGGTCGATTGAAATCACCGTGGAACTTCACGACTTGAGTTTTTTCGTGCAGTGATTGGCTGAGTTCGTGTTCTGATGAAACTGTTACGACGTCTCGATCAGACAACTGAAGAGCCCGCTCGAGAAAATCGTCGTAGTTGGTCGTATAAAAGAGTTTGCAGTTTTCGAGAGCCGCCAGTGCACCGTGGATCCTTGACGCCAGCAACGCCTGATTAGGCGGCTCCATATTCTTGTTTAACCAATTGATGAGAGGCTGCATGCCATCTTTTTTTGATTTCACATACTCGAGAATTTGAAGGTCGGAACCACGCATCCTCAATAGAGCCGGTTCATTTGCTCCGACAAGCCTAGCGGCTTGATCTACAAGCTGTCCCCAAGAGGGGCCTCGCTTTGTCACGCCGCCATCCTCCCAACTCACAGCCATCGACGCTCCAGCACCAAGAAAGGGAATAACGCGCCCCTCTTGATATAATCTTCGAAGGTCTTCTGGGCACTGTGTCATCTCTTGACCTTTCTAGCGATGAGCCTCGTCATCGAATGAACATGAGGAATATTGTTGTGCGGATGGGTCTCATGCAAATCTTCATCGCTGCTGAAAGTGAGTTCCCACCCTTCATATAGCCTCAGGTAAGTCGAATGAGGGATAAGACATGGATCAAAGCCGGGATGGGCAGAAAGGTCATGCTCACGATCATTAAATGCGCAGACAATATTCCATCCCTCCACTGCCGTTAATTCTTGTAGACGGTGCACTACTGACGCTATCTCATCGGTGGACTTCATGCAGTGCAACAACCCATAAGCTACAACAACATCAAACGGTTCGACTGGTGAATCAAGGTTTCGAACATCGGAGCAGTGCCAATGCACACTATTGTCGCCAAACGCGTTCTGAGCGTTCTTAAGAGCCGCCTCAGAGCAATCTAATGCGGTGACGTCGGCTCCTAGCTCTGCAAGGGCAACTGCGTTTTTCCCTTCGCCGCAACCCGCATCCAGAATCCTGTTGTTTTCCACAGAGTTTTCTTCAAGAAATTTAGTGATCAAACTGCCAATTTCTTTTCCCCAGAAACATGGGCAAGCGTGATATCCATCATCATATCCACCGTCGTAAATGTTCAAATCTCTAATCCTTTTTTTTGGGCTTCAAACCCAGAATATTGGCCATCGAGGAAATAGCTTTTTCATAATTTGCCTCTCCCGACCAATTATAAATAACCGCATCAGCATCATTCATCATCACATTGACATCAGATTCAACCTCAGCACCGATGGCATCGAAGAAGACGGACTCGTATTCAACTTCATCCAAATTTTCTCTTTGGCAGTAGAGCTGCAAAGCTAAATCTGGAGTTGCATAGACATACAATAGTGCCAATGCTCCATCCGTCATCTTTCGCAATGCTTCCAACGTAGATTGCTGTCGGATACCATCGACAATGACATGCTTTTTGCCTAGCGAAGCCGCTGCCGTAAAAAGTGCACTGGCTAATTTTTCTGGCCCACCTTCTTGATTGATGAAATCCCAAGCGGTTTCCTGAAACTCCTTCCGAGGAGTTGTGGAAACTGGGGGAATCCCCATGAGTTCGGCAAGCACCCGGCCGCTGTTGACCTTGCTGTATGCAAACTTCTCTTCGAGAACGTCAGTGGCAGAGGATTTTCCAGAACCAATTCCGCCAACTACTACCAAAATGTGCGGTGCTTGGAACGGTTTCTTTCTAAAAATACGAAACTCAGCTTGGGCTTCTACCATTTCGGATGAGAGGGCGCGCCAACAAAGCTGTGACCAGTATTCAAATTCAACAAGGTTGATAGATTCGGTTTCCGTATTGATCCATCGAAGTTCATTAATCGATAGTTCATGCTTCGAGACTTCCTGCCATTTATCCCAGGCGTCCTCCGGAACTTCGTACTGGTATACCACAGCTAGGTGCTTACGCCCCAATGAAGTGGAGTTATCGTTTATCAGCCCCAAGAAACTTAATCGTTCTGCTTGGATTGCTGGGTCTAAACCTTCAACTTTGACTTCCTCGGTCAGCTCTCTAACGGCATTTTCTCGAATCCCAAAGTCTTCACCACTAAAGAGTGAATAATCTTCGTCTGTTACGTGGCCTCCAAAACCAATGCACAAACTTCCACGAAGGAACTGCGCGGCTCTATTGAATCGACCACGCCTGAAGGACAGAACGTGTTTCTTATGAGTTACAAGTACGTAAGTAATTACCTGCTTAAATTCTTCCGTTTCCTCAGCGGTTGTTCTCGCGATATGCTTTACTTCGCTGTGAATTAGCCTTTCGAAATGAAGCTCTGTTCCTTGCTTAAGGCCCTGGAAATCCAGAATTTGTCGGCAAGCTGCACCTGGTATTACAAGAACGTTTTCCTTTGTCTGACGTGGTCGCCTTGGCTTTGTTAGATATGGCTTAAGTTCCCCTGTCGGCTTCAACGCGAGTGATCCATCTCCGACTTGGGTTGCGCTCCCCTTAGTCAACAGATCTCGCAAAAAGAATACACCTTTGCCTGTGCGGACAAAGGTTGAGTTGTCACCATTGTTAACGATCTCCATACTGAGGCGAGCCTGCATTGATTTTTGGGGTGTACGACTAAACATTTCATCGGAAAAAAAACCGGATTCTTGTGCTTGAGCGATAATGTCCTGCACTCGCATAGGCCGATTCTGCTCTCTGATAATCTGCTCGGCAGCCCATAGGTATGTCGGTTTTCCAGTCAAAATTGTTCCAATAAAAATGTTCTTTCAGTGCGCAAGCGGTTACTATTCTGCAGCCACATTTAGCCGTCACCTTTTGGCTATAGGTCCTGACCCGAGCGAGAAAACTATAAGCACTCTAATTAGTATAGTATAGGTGTATCTATGGCAGCTTCGAGGCACTTCAGCCCTACGCTTGCACCTTCTGCGAAAGACCGCTTCCCGCCCATACGCACACGCGTGCGAGGCTAGACTTGGCGCACTAGGGTGTGGCCCACCCCCATGTAGCCGCGAGGATGTTTGAGTTACGAGAAACACCATCAGAGCGCACCATGGTAATGCTGGGCCTAGGTGGGACCCGCCAGTCCCACAAAATATATCAATCGCATCACTCATTGGATAACTTCAAAGTGGTCAGATTCAAGCTCAACGTATTGATCGGCCATACGATCAACTAAACGCTTGAATGCCAGTTTGATCTCACCGCGTTTCATCCCTGCCTTCATCCCCTTTTTCAACAATTGAGCCGTAGCGCTTTCGGTCATCCGAAGTGTGTCCAACAACAAAAGGTCCATATCATTGCGCCCCTCGATTATTTCTTTCGCCTTCTTGCTGTTCAAGCCAAGTGGTCGATAGATGGATCGCGTAAAGTTTGAAAACGCCAAGTCGGGACGAGTGGATTTTCCACCAAACTGGTCTTGATAGTTCGAGAACTCCAAAACAGCATCTGTAAAATTGAGGCGGGCAAGTTTCCCGCCTTCACGGACAGCAACCCAGTAGCGGTCAAGTCGCCTAGTGGAATCAACTGAACTAGTTGCCTTACAGGGCAGATTTGTATTATCGGTTAATGCATTCATCTTAGATGTTCCTTTCATCTATGTTGATAGGTGAACCGCGCGCAAACGCGGCGTTACTGTTCTTGGCAGCGGGGCTTGGTGTCCAAACTTACCCCCGCTGCCTACTTACTATTTCAATCTTTCATTTATTCGTATGCACTCTCTTATTTCAGTTGAATCTACTGGAATTGGAATCTAACGAACCACACCGTTATGGTGAATGAAAGGTAAATATTTCTCCGCCTAGGGATATACGATTTACCTTGACTCGCTTTTGCTTCCTCCGGTGCCTTCCCTAGATTTTAGGTACGCGGAGACTAGTCAAATTTCCCGTTTTGGGATTAACTCTTGACTTGTTCCCATTTTGGGACTATCTCAAATACATGTTCAAGAAGGACTTAATTGTCAGATGCGAGTAATAGCCAGAAACACGATTACCGAGTTCTACCAAAAGCATCCTCAGACTAAAGCCCCGCTTGAGCATTGGTACCAGATTGCAAAAGCTGCGGACTGGAATACGACACTGGATGTTGCGGCCTCCTTCACGAAATCCAAAACGGTCAGTGCTGATCGTGTACGGTTCGAGATTCAGGGTGGTAATTTCCGAATGATTGTTGCCTTTGATTTCGGTCGGGGCATCGCCTTTATTAAGTTTCTCGGCACTCACGCCCAATATGACGCTATCGACGCTACGACCATTAATCTTTTCTAGGAGCTTTCAAATGGAAATCCTACCTATCCGCACAAATGAAGACCACAATGCTGCCCTTGCTGAAATTGAGCGCCTCTGGGGTGCTGAAAGCGGTACATCTGATGGAAATCATCTCGACATCCTGCTTGACCTTGTTGAGCACTACGAGGACCGGAACTTCCCGATTGAAGCTCCCGACCCAATTGCTCTCCTTTCCCTTTTCATGGAGGAGCAAGGGTTGACCCAAGCTGATCTAGCCAAGGTTATCGGCTCCCGGTCCCGTGCCTCCGAGGTACTTGGAAAGCGAAGGAAACTCAACTTGTCGATGATCCAGAGGGTCTCCAAGGCTTGGAGCATTCCTGCTGATCCTCTTATCGCCCCCTATCACTTGGAAGGCGCATAGAAACGACGCTTCCTATTGGGCATTGATGCCATGCAGCGGCACTAATTCGACGTCTAGTCAAATGACACCGATTGTTGCGTCCGCGTCTTTGACGCAACAAGGCGCTACCAACGCCTCCGCCCATGGAGACACAGAAAAGCTCGTTAAGGCCTTTGATACGCTTTCAATCAGATGAGTTTTTTCAGCAATACGCGCGCGCGACCAAAAGGCGTATACATGACACATATACCTTCTTTTTTGGTCCAGCCGTAGAATTGCGATGTCCTGCGTGACGTTCCATAAAAATATGGCCCGCGCCCCAGATATCGACGCGCCCAAAGTTGGGTTGGTTGATTTTTGGATCGGGGGTGAGACAGGACCAATTTGTCCCCCAATTGAGGCAAGTCGAGAGAAAGCTTGTTGCAGAATCTTCCATCAGATGCGAGCGTAAGCACTCAGTTCGAAATAGGCTTTCTATGGTATTCAAACAGTTAATTATCTCATTTATCCTTTTATTCTTACCTCTCACGACGGCCTATGCGGCCGCGATACAAAAATCTGATGATCCAGAGTGCCGATTGGAAATCCTTGGCGAAATACGTAAAGGCGATGCGAAAGCCTTCGAGAAATTTTCTGAGTATTTAATTGTAGACAATGGCGAGAGCACCAGCGCCTCAGTGGTTTGCCTGGATAGCCCCGGTGGCAGTGTGATCGAGGGTATGTCGATGGCCAAATTCATCCTTGAAAATGGGATCAGCACGAGAATTCGTGCTGAAAAAGAATGCGCCTCTATTTGTGCGATCATATTCATGATGGGAAATTACCGTGGTGGTGAGGTAGCCGGGTTAAGCCGAAGCATGCACTTCACATCACTGCTCGGCTTTCACCGCCCCTATCTCCGAGCCGATGAGGCAAGTCTTTACACCTCAAGCGATTTGGAAAGTACATATGATCTGGGCATGGAGACCATCTTCGAAATTCTCACTATAGCGAACCAGCGTGAGCCTTGGGGCACGGCGCAGATGATCGAACCTGAGCTTATGCAGCGCATCATAGGGACTCCCGGATCTGAAATGTTCTACGTATCCACTATTGAGGAAGCCACGCGGTGGCGGATAAATATTGACGGCACCCCCAGCGACATTCGATCGGGTTCGAACCAGCTTCACTATGCCTGTGAAAATGCGCTCGCCTACCCTGTCGCACTAACTTCCGAACTAAATGGAAGTGACGGTATTCTTGGCCAAGCAATCTTCGGCTTCGAACCTCTCAACGCTTACAGCGTCGAGCAAATCGCGACCAAAGCTCCTGCTTCGTCCGGTCAACGTGTGCAAGTAACCAGTAATCGAGCAGGCTACTCAGGAGTGGGATGTCAGGTACAAGTACGCGACCAGTCTGTTGCCGTCTGCGGATATGATGAATCTACCGATGTTCGGGTCGGAAATTGTGATGCCAAATCTGGAATGCGTTACTTCCCGAATACTGCAATGCTTCACCCCAAGACACAGCTTGTTACATTCGCTTTTTCTGATGGCTTTGGATCCGATGTGCGTCGCATCACACGCTGTGAAACCTACGATGCATCGCTGGTCCGTACCGACAGTCAGCTTTGCCTGCAAAGTGTTGTCCTTACGGTCGACGGCACTCTCCCCTTGGCGCGCCATTATCTAACTTAGCCTTCTGGTTCACGCACAGTGATTGAAATCGGGGCCGCGCCATATGGAGAGACGAACAACTACGTCCGAATAAACGGAGCCCCTGGGACCAGAAATACTCTCACAGGTGATACTCATTGCATCACAAACCAATCAACTGGAAATATGATCTGCGTAACCCGCTGAACCTTTGCCATTGGACTGGTAGTACAAACCTATTTTTGGAGTGAGAAACTGATTTTCCGCGAAATTTTTATGGCAATCCTTCTTCTTGTTGGAACTTCCACAGCGTCAAGCGCAATGGAATTCACGTCAGGGCTGAAGGATCTCAGGCCGATCATAGACCCTACATCAAATGGCTGCATTGTGCACCTGATATGTGCACCAACTCGTTTGCCTTGTTTTTATGGTCATCTAGAGATGTTGCAAATATCATGAATTTAGCAACAACGTCGACTTTCGCTGCACATTGTGCAGACGGCGGCATTGCGGATTTTGTTGCCGTACGTCATATCTGACCCAAAGGCTGCTCCCAGCCCGAAGCGTAACTTCTGGTCTGACACGTCGGGCGGGAAGTCGAATATCGCTGCGGTCGCAAACCTTTCGGCTCAATTCTCGAAAAGCAGCCATCCTCCCCCAATTCCCGCGGTGGTGACCCCTGCCCTTGCTGATCATTAAGATCGCTGAAGGAAATTTCAACATGAGCGCGCTTATGCGGCTTTGTGTCGAAATCGGCAAATTCTACAAAGTTGAGTTGCGCCCTGCCCCGTCGCTCACGGCCCATTGCGGACGTTGAACAGGGACCAGTCGTTGAAATGGAGCATTCGCAAAATGGATCTCCATTTGAGGCATCACGTCCTTCAGCACAGCATCAGCCAAGTCAGAGATGAAGAGATCATCTCGTGGATGCCGCTCAGGAAGGAGCTGCAAATTGGGCTTTGGGTTTTAGACACCATAGCGGCACTTATTCGGGGTTTTACACACCTGTCCGTCCGCGACTACAGCTTCAACGCCAACCTCAGCAAATCTGCAAATCAGGACGATGCTACACTGCAAGCCATCATCCCCTGAGCCCCGAAGGGCGCCGCATCAATGACATTTTGACCGGCTTTTCGGGGTCGGTCAAAAGGCTTTTTTCAATCGGAGAGACCAACGAAAGGCACGATTCTTTCGGCAAGTGATGTGCTTTCAAACGTGCTAGGAATGCTCACTAAACACGCGAAGATTCGATTGGCTTGGCGAGTTTACAGCTGTAAACCTTGTAGAGCTTAGGCATGTATGTTGGGATTTCACGTTGAATAGGCACTAAATATACAGAAAATCGTTGACTTAGAGTCTAGAATCGCAGCTTTTACCATCAAGTGGCGCAAAAAAGGCCATGTTGATTAAATTGAGGCAACCATATGATTTCTGTAACACCTATCGAAACCGAGAAACCTTCGGAACTTGCTATCGATATATCAGAACGTTTGAACGCTGCAATCAGAGAACATCTTCTTTCTGCTTTTGCGCCGAACAACATCAAAACCCTGCGCAGCTTCCCTGCGCTAGAGGCTGCCGAGTTGCTTGGCGTTTCGGGCCAATTCATGCGCAAAGTTCACGGTGAAGGCACTGTCCCTGAGCCTAAGGAGATTCGCAGCGGCCGTCGCTACTACACGGCACAAGAAATCTGGGATGCTAGGCAGATTCTGGAACGCTCTTCGCGGACCAAGGGGCGATATCTGCCCGGCCGCAAGGCAGGCGAAAAACTCCAAGTCTGGCAGTTAATGAATTTCAAAGGTGGCAGCAGTAAAAGCACCAGCACAATCCATATTGCTCATTATTTTGCATTGCATGGATACCGCGTCCTTGCGATCGACTTGGATCCCCAAGGATCACTTACGTCAATGTGTGGAATAAGCCCAGAGATAGAGTTTGATGGCCTCACGATTTACGACGCTATCCGGTACGACGACCCTGCCCCCATGCAAGATGTTATCATTCCCACCTATTTCCCGGGCCTTTCGATTGCGCCTTCGCGCCTGCTATTGTCAGAGTTTGAAACCGAGTCCGCAGTGCATTCAAATCCTGATCAGCCGTTTTTTACGAGGATTGGACGCGCACTCGCTCAAGTCGAAGACCAGTATGATATCGTTTTGATGGATAGCCCGCCCCAGCTTGGCTTTCTAACCATTGCCGGGATGGCGGCGGCCACATCTTTGATTGTTCCTTTAACCCCTTCAATGCTTGACGTGTCATCAACTGCGCAATTCCTAGAATTGGCGGGGGCCTACATGGGCGTCATTGAGGAAGCTGGCGCCAAGCTACAATACGACCACTTCAAATTCTTAATCACGCGCGATGAGCCGACAGATGTGCCATCGCAGCAGCTGACTTCCTTTATGCGCGCGCTATTCCAAGACCGCGTGATGACCGCAACTGCGCTCAAGAGCACGGCCATCAGCGATGCTACAATGCTCAAACAATCTATCTTTGAAGTTGTTCGCTCGGAAATGACACGGGCGACCTATGACCGCGCGAAACAATCAATGGACGCTGTAGGTCAAGAAGTTGAGACAATGGTACACAAAGCATGGGGGCGTGAATAATGGCTCGCAAATCTCTCCAAGACCTGTCTGGCATTGCGAATACAATCGCACGATCAAGTGCAAGACCAAAGAAAAGCGCGCCGACGAACAACGCCCCTGCCCTTGGTGCGCTTCAAGGATCGCTCTCTGCAATTCGCGAGATCGATCCGATCCTGATTGATGACTGGGGTCCGCTGGACCGGATCGACGCGTTTACAGCTGTAAACACTGAGGATGATAGCGATGGGTTTGACGCCCTGATGACCAGCATCAAGGAAGATGGTCAACAGGTTCCTATTCTGGTGCGTCGCGCAGGCCCTGAGGGGCGCTTTGAGGCCATTTATGGGCGACGACGCTTAAAGGCTTGTCGCGAGCTGGGCATCAAGGTGAAGGCAAACGTTCAAGAGATTGACGACGCGACGGCCCTTTTGGCAAAGGGGTTGGAGAATGCGGCGCGCAGAAACCTGTCTTTCTATGAGAAGGCGCGCTTCGCGGAGGCAATCCAAGCCGCAGGTCATGATACGGCAACTGTGCGCAAGGTTCTTAATCTATCGCCATCCGGCCTCTCTCATTTGACGAAGGTTACAGACAATGTGCCCAGCCAAATTGGCGATCTCATAGGTGCGGCCCCTAAATCAGGACGCCCAAAGTGGACGTCTATGGCTGAAACCTTTGAGGCAGGAAAACTTGCTGCCGCCGCAGGAATTGCATTTCTGTCCAAGCTTGATCCAGACATCTCGTCTGACGAACGCTTGGACTTGTTCTTGAAGGAGATTGTTCGACGCGGGGCACGGCACGACGACGTGAAAGAAGTTACGCCGATTGAGGGCGTTACAATCAAGTCCGGCAGAGGATCAATCGCTGTTACCATAAAAAGGGCAGGGGAGAACGCTGCCTTTGCTGAATGGTTGGACAGCCGGATCGAGGAAATTATCAAGGAATCCTACCATGAGTTTACAGCTGTAAACTCAACGGATGACACCAGAGGCTAGAGCAGAAAGGAGAAAGGCGCATAAAGAAACCCCCGAAACCGAAGCTTCGAGGGCTGTAGCGCAAAATGCGCAGGTTAGATTTGACACCTAAACCGTAGCAGTCCCTGATTCGCGAGACAAGAAAAAACGCTCTTGGGCGATCGGGAAATCTTTGTCTGCCGATAAATTATGAAAAAAATCAACAACACTCCGGATGGAGTCACCGAGAAGGCAGTTTCTCGGAGCGATAGGGGTTTGCCCAAAATGAAACATACAGGTTGGCGCAAGCCGACACCGGGTCTTGGCATTGCTGAACAGCTAGCTAAAGTCGGTGAAGGGGTAAGTATACCCAAAAACAAAGCTCTATTGGCGGTCAAACGTGTGGCAGCTCACATCGGCCTAAAGCCCAGTGACATGATGTTGCTCGATACATTTGGAGCATTCACCAAGCCGCAGGACTGGGAGCAGGGCAAACGGCCGATTGTCTGGGCCTCTAACGCCTATTTGATGGAACAGACAGGGTTTTCCCTCTCGGCGCTGAAACGCCACGCCAGACGGCTTGTAGAGTCGGGCCTGATTGCTTTCAGGGACAGCTCGAATGGCAAGCGCTGGGGCCATAGGGACGACCAGGGCTATATCATTGAGGCTTATGGCTATGATCTGTCCCCGATGGCGGCCCGGGCAGAAGAGTTCCAGCACTTGTTCGCGCAGATTCAGGACGATCGGCAGTTCTGTCAGCGCACCAAACGGCAAATCACCATCACACGGCGCATTATCCGCGCCAAGATCGATCAGGCGCTAGAGAACGCGCTACACGGCCCCTGGAAGTCTCTCTCAGCCACCTTTGAGACGTTGCTAAGCCGGCTTCCCCGCGCCAATGCAACACCAGAGCGGCTTCTCGATATTCTCGAGTGGTTCTCTGAGCTTAAAGAACAGGTCGAAGAAACCTTCCAAGCAGCCTTTAAACGCGAGGATGAGGTTGTGGAAAACACCCCTCAAACACAAGAACAACTTCCCAAAGGAACACAGTATATGAACCCCAAGGGAGCCATTAATGACCCTCACATACTAGATACAAAACAACTTAATCCTGTATCTAGTAATACCTTAGATGAAAGAAAGGTGGGGCGGGCAGCGCAAAAACCACCAACGCCAGATCCAGTGGAGAGCAAAGATATAAATTGGAGCACCTTTGGCAAAAAAGGGCAGGGATCAGAGATTGATGTGGCGACAGTCATGCAAGCCTGCCCAAGTTTTGCTGAAATGGCACACGGATTAGGTGGATACGTCAACAATTGGGCCGAACTGCACCGCACCGCAGGGCAACTGCGGCCGATGATCGGCATTTCTGAACCTGCCTGGAACATTGCACAGGAACGGTTGGGCCCACAGGTTGCGGCAGCCGCTATTGCATTGATTTACGATAAATATAACGCTGGAGAAGTGGCGTCACCGGGCGGATATCTGCGCGGAATGGTCGAAAAAGCCGGGGCAGGGGAACTGCATCTGGATCGCAGTTTCTATGGACGGCTAAATGAAGTTAGGGCAGCGTGATGGATGGGAGAATTACGATTTATGGCATGCTTTGGAGCAAAATATTTTTGACATTTGGCAATCTTTGCCATAAATTGGGAGCAGGAGGCCCAAAATGGCAACAATGAACGTATCTCTTCCAGAGCAGATGAAATCCTGGGTGGAACAACAGTCCGAAGGCGGTCGTTTTGCCAACTCCAGCGACTACGTGCGGGATTTGATCCGTCGCGATCAGGAACGTGGTGTTGTCATAGCCGAGGTTCAGGCCGCAATTGATGCGGGCTTGAACAGTGGTCCGGCTGTACCGTTTGATCCAGCGGCCTTCAAACAGAAGATGCACCAATCTCGTGGCTGACAGGCAAAGGCACTTTATTAATCCGCTGGCCGAACAGGATATAGCTGACATTTGGTCCTATGGAACTGAGCAATGGGGCGTAGATCAGGCGGAACGTTATTTCGACGCAATGGTGAAACTCTTTGATTTGCTGAGTGAACAACCCGAGATCGCACGTTTGCGGGATGAATTCAGTCCACCGGTTCGCATTCATCCTTATGGCTCGCATATCATCGTCTATGAAACGGTGGAGACAGGGATTGCCATTATCCGCGTGCTGCATAACCGGCGAGATATCTTGGCCATGCTCGGGAAGTAGAATTTCAAAGTGGGGTAGGGGCCTACAACCCTGCGGCCTTCGTTAGGTTCACGCGGAACCTGTCCCTATTGCGCTGATACCTTCGGGTCATTTCTGCCGAGGCATGACCGAGCTGTTTCTGGATATAGCGCTCATCGACATTGGCGCTGGTGGCGAGACCAGCGCGCAGGGAATGGCCGGAGAACAGTTTTAGGCGCTCGGTTTGCGGCAAGTCAGCACGAATGCCCGCGTCCAGCACTGTTTTCTTGATCAACCGCGCCACGTGTTTGTCGGACAGGCGATCCCCGGTGGTTTTGCGATCATCACGGCTGACACGCTGAAACAGCGGGCCAAAGTCTATTTTGGCGTAGTGCAGGTATTGCTCCAGCGCATGCACCGGGCAGGTGGAATCGCTGGAGCCGCGGCCAATCTCGACCTCGCGCCAGCCAGTTTTGCCAGTGAGGGTCAGAATTAGGCCCTGATCTTCAATTGATATCCAGCCCTTGCCGTCCTCGGTATCGTCGCGTGCAAAATCAAGGCTGACGATTTCAGAGCGGCGCAAGCCACCCGCATAACCAATCAGCAATATGGCCCGATCCCGCATGTCGCGCAGGCCGTAATCCAGCGTGTCGATCATGTCGAGGATATCTTCCGCAAGGATGGCTGCTTTTTGCACTGGCGGGCGGGCATGCTTGCGCCTGATCCCCGCTAATACAGTGGCGATGTGGCGGTCCTTGCGATCGAGCGTAAAGCCGCGCTGCTGGTAGTGCCAGATCAGACCAGACAAGCGGCGTTCGATCGTGGCGACAGTCAGTGGTCGCGCAGGTGGGGTAGGGGAGGCGCACTCTGAAATATATAGGCCGATCATTTGGGGATCTGCGACGCTTCCAGTCAAAGGGTCGGTTCCCCTTCGCCGGCACCAACTGGAGAAGTGGGCCCAGTCGGCTTTATAGGCGGCGTTGGTGTTTTCTGAGGTGGCCAGCCGGGCGTAATCTTTCGCGGTGTCAACAAGGCGATCGAGCGTTCCTGAACCTGCAAGGTTAGGAACCTTAAAGCTGTCACCGCTACACGGGTCTCTCTCGTCGTCCTCGTTGGGCAAGGGCGTATGTGTTGGATCTGAGGTCGATTTCTGGTGCTTTTTGCCCATGTCGCTGAGCATATCTTTATGCGTCCGATAATGCAAACTTATTGGACATAGTAGAGACAGACAGAGCGGGGCGGTTTGCGCGATATTTTCTGGATGTAAGCGCCGTGCCGTGTTAGGTGTTTGGGATGAATAAACCTGCAGCCTCACCGGAAACTCCCCCAGCCTACCTACCACCCCTACCGTCCTGGGTTACTCAAAACCACGGCAAAACCCCAGAAACAGAGGCATTTTTATCCGGAGCTTCTCTGGCGATGCTGCATATGGTGGTGGCCGATCCGGCGGAAATGTTACCCGCAGAACTGTTGCGCAACCGGCTGTCGTTGCGCGCTGCCGAGGCTTGTTTGAAGCTGGAAGGGCGCCGCGAGTCCGAAGCGGACATCCGTGATGCTTATTATTTGGCGCAGGCAGGGGATGCATCTGGCGCGGCCAGTGCGACCCGCGCGGCGGGTGCGATGGGGCCAGCGGGGGATATGTATGCCAGATGGCGTAAGGCGTCGGCAATTGGGTTGAAGCACAAGGATTGGTTATCGCGACTAAAGCGATGTGTGCCGGATCCTGTCGCTGAAGAACTGCCAGAATCGATTGATGCCGCGATGGATCAGAGTGCGGGGCAGGGTGGCAGTCCGGTAGCGCAAGCGGCTAAAATGATTGGGCTGGTGATGGCGGCGTTCCCGCGCGAAGAGGCTTCGGCGCTGATTTGTGGAGATGCGGTGCTGGCGCGAGCTTTAGGCTGGGAACATCCGCTGCCGTTGCTCGGGGTTCATTTGAAGCGGCGGGAGCTGCAGGCCACGGGACATGAGTTTACACTCGCCTGTCATCGCGCTGTGGCCAAGGGGGCACAAGACGCGGTGCGCCTGAGCCATGATCTGACCCGACGCTCGCAGCGCTTGCGCGAGGTGGCACCGAAATTGCGCGCCAAGGGATCGGATGCGGCGGTTGC
>Ga0209633_10000321_pt1 | contig 56728 bp, 55 predicted proteins | sample Cruoilmetagenom1_FD_187290 | JGI IMG/M metagenome (GOLD analysis project Ga0209633, IMG submission 187290) | Oil polluted marine microbial communities from Coal Oil Point, Santa Barbara, California, USA - Sample 1 (SPAdes) (version 2) | ecosystem: Environmental > Aquatic > Marine > Oil seeps ... | reverse complement strand
CTGGAGCAGTATATTGTATACATCCTGATGAGCCTTCTCAATTTCATCCAGGAGCAGTACCGCATGGGGAGTTTTCCGAATGGCATCGGTAAGGATGCCACCCTCTTCATACCCCACATACCCCGGAGGTGAGCCGATCAGCCGGCTTACGGTGTGTTTCTCCTGGTACTCACTCATATCAAATCGGTGAAGAGGTACCCCCAGTTCCAATGCCAGGCTCCGTGCCAATTCGGTTTTTCCCACACCTGTGGGTCCGACAAAGAGAAAGCTGGCCACCGGCTTATCAGGATGGCGGAATCCAGCCCGGGAACGTTTGATAGCCGATGCTACCTCGTTCACCGCTCCATCCTGTCCGAAAATAACAGTTTTTAGAGCTTCAGAAAGAAATTTCAGGCGATCGGTTTCACCGGCGGAAACTGTTTTTTCCGGGATCCGTGCTATTGTCGCAAGAACTTTTTCAATATCTGAAACCTGGACTATCGGGAAATCTGTTTCTATCGGGAGGCCTTCAGTCGGGAGTACACCGAAGAGTTCGCCGGGTTTCAGGTTTGCCGGCTCCCCGGCTTCCGGGTCTACAGCTTCCTCATCTCCAGAAGAGTGGATATAGCTTCCGGATTGTTTTTCCACGTGGAGGCGTTTCCAGGCTCCAGCCTCATCAATCAGGTCGATGGCCTTATCCGGAAGGTGTTTTTCGTTTAGAAACTGGTCGGAGAGATTTACTGAGGCCCTTAATGCTTCATCTTCATAAACCACCCCATGATGCTCCTGATAGGCCTCCCGAAGTCCGATAAGAATCTGGTAGGTTTCATCTTTAGTAGGCTCAGGAACTTCGATACGCTGAAAACGTCTGGCCAGGGCATGGTCTTTCTCAAAATACTTTTTGAAATCATCGTAGGTTGTTGACCCAATGCATCTCAGCTTTCCGGACATCAGCGCCGGTTTGAGGAGATTCGAGGCATCCATACTCCCTCCGGATGTAGCTCCGGCTCCGATTACAGTATGGATTTCATCGATAAAGAGTATCACCCGGTCCCGTTCTTCAAGATCTTTGAGAACTTTTTTTATCCTCTCTTCAAAATCCCCTCGATAACGGGTTCCGGCGAGAAGAGATCCCATATCCAGAGACCAGATTCTAAAATTCTTGAGAAATCCCGGAACATTGCCGTCAACGATTCTCCTGGCGAGTCCCTCTGTAATAGCGGTTTTACCGACACCGGGCTCCCCCACGTGAACCGGATTGTTTTTCAGCCGGCGGCTTAACACCTGCATGGTACGTTCCAGGATATCTTCCCTGCCGATCAGGAGTTCCAAATCCCCATTTTCAGCTCTGGATGTTAAATCCACTGCATACTGCTCCAGGGCTCCGCTCTTCCTGCCCCGTACCGTTCCTTTAGGCCCTTTTTGGGGTTGTGACCTGGAATCTTCGAAAACATCCCCTATTTCTTCAGGTATCTCATCAAAAGATTCTTCAGATTCCTCTTCAGATTCATTTTCAGTACCGCTGATACTGTGGGACACCACCTCCAGAAGTCTTATTCGGCTGACACCAGCTTTCTGCAGATAGTAGGAGGCAAAAGAATCATTCAGTTCGAAAATGGCCACCAGAAGATCGGCAGAACTGAGCTCATCTCTCCCTGCACTGCTCAGATGAATCAGAGTTCTTTCGATAACATCCTGCCACCCTTCGGTGAGCATGGGTTCTGTTTCCTTTACAGATTGCAGATATTTAGCAAAATACCCTTCAATATTTTCCCTTATTTCATCAGGATCCGCATCACAGGCCTCCAGGATGAACCGGGGGGCGTCGAATCCCAGAGCCGTGTAAAGAAGATGCTCCGGGGTGATGTACTCATGCCCCTTGTTTTTCGCTTCATGGTAAGCCGCATTTAGAATTCCCTGAACTTCGTCTGTCGGTCTCATATTCAGGCCTTCTCCAGAATGCTTTTCAGGGGGTATTCTCTCTCCCGGGCCAGCTGAGTTACCTGAGCAACCTTTGTCCGGCCGATATCATAGGGGTATATGCCAACCATTCCCCTACCCTTTTTATGCACATCAAGCATTATTTTCGTCGCCTCAATCGGCTGTTTATGAAAGATGGAAACCAGGATTTCTACCACAAAATCCCGGGGGGTATAGTCATCATTCAGAAGAACAACCCTCCACATCTCAGGTTCTTTCAGCTCATCCTTGATATCTTCGAGTAAATCGCCCTGATTGTTATTTTTCGGATCTTTTGCCATATAATAGGAATTTACGACTTTCAGCCCATACTATCAACAAGGAATGAGCAATGAATGTGTCTCTTTGGTTTTACAAAAAATAATCTCTGCGTTATCATTAAAATAATTCATGTCGGGAGGCTCCTGATGAAACGTGCTGCTGTACTTTTATCCATTTCGTTCATACTCGTGTTTACGACCGTGTCTGTTGCTGCTGCTGAAAATTTTTATGATAACCTTTCCCAGGCCCAACGTTACGATCTTGCCGATGCGTATACTCGTGTGGCAGCTCAATTTGAGACTCTCGGTGAAAAGGAAAGGGCCGAAGGCTACCGAAACTTGGCTCTGGTGATATTTCCAGGATTCGGTGAAGTGGAACGGCCTGTTCAGGAAGAAAAACCTGTCACCGTTAAACGCCCTGAGCAGCAGGCACCGGATCCCTCAGGGGGAGATGCCTCTTACTATTATTTCAACAAACTTCTCAGGGGTGTTTTCAATGAGAATAAAACCCTCACTCTCTCTGTCATTGCCGATCCTCTTTACCTCCCCTTATTCGATTCCGGTGTAGAAAAATCTCTGGTAGCATCCGAGCTGGACTGGTTTTTTGACAAGTACGATGTGAGTACCGTTGCACCATATGATGTATTTCAGATGAATACTATTCAGGTAACTCCCCTTGATAACGGCTACTGGCGACTGGATGTTCAAACCCGGCCGGAATATGCCGATGCGGTTCCCGAAGTAACATTCTGGGCAGGTAAGATGGGATTTTATTTCAGAAAGTTCCCCGAAGGCTGGAGGCTGGCCGCAATCGGACCTGTTGCCTGATAAGCAGATTAATTACCGTCTTCCAGGTTTTCTGATTCTTCTGATCCCTCTGAGAGTATTACCCGAGAGGATGGGAGGATTCTCCGACGGAATTTACGGACATAACCGCAACTCGGTGGAAGATATGTTGCAAAAAGGGCTCGGAATACGGTGATTCGCCGACATCGAGGATTTACTGTAAATCTATTCTTGTACACTGTACAGAGCCGGGTTTCCCGGTCCAGCCAGGGGCAGGGACTCGAAAGGTTAATAACCCAGGATCCATCCTCCTGCTGAGTTTTTTCATAACAGCATAAACTGCAACGATTACATTGACTGTCCCACCATTTTTCAATTCCTAAGAACATCTTTTACTGTAGAGGTGCAAAAGTGCCGGATTCGTCCCGACCGCTTTTATTAATGTAAATCACTTCCAGCGATACCGGCAGGAATGTTCTGCCATAGCCTGACGAACGGGAGGTTTGCCAGGTAACGGTGTAACGGCCGACACCCTCACTTCGAAGTTCTCTGACAACGGCAGCGCTTCCCTCAGGATTGAACATATAGGAAGGTTTACCACCACTTTGAGCTGCGATGTAATCCAGCTCTCTGCTGGTAACCTCGGGTTTGCTGTAAACCGGATAGAGCGTCACTCCATTATTTGCCATCATTCGAGCGATTTCCACCAGTCCGTAACGGTCGAAGGATGTTGACGAAGGCAGGCGGTTCACAAAAGCAACCACAGCTTTCCGGTTTCTATCCGGAGCTATACGGGTAGTTGCCAGTCTCAGGGCTTCATCCCACTGAACAGGCCTGTCTCCAATGGATTCCTCCATCAGCAGTTTAAACTCATCCAGGCCCTCCTCGGGGCTGACATCGTGAACAACAGATTTAATACCAGCGCCCACAAGTGAGAAGGAATCTACAGAGTTCAACGCGCTGCTCAAGTCATTCACCCCCTGCACTAGAGATTCCACATCGGCCGTGCTGCCCGACAGATCTGTAACAGCCACGAGGGAGATTGAATTATCCTCGGAAGAACTCCAGTCAATTTCAGGCTGACCCAGAGACAAATCACCATCAAAAACACGAAAATTGGACGCATCCAGTCCTGAAATGGGATGTCCCCTCCTGTCCCGTACGGTAACATCCACAACTATATCCGGATAAGCATCCCCCCGAACTCGGTCCAGGGTAACATCCAAACCTCCATAAAGCGTGGAAAGAGGGGTTAACAGGACGATGCTGTTGGCGTTGAAATCACTTACAGCCAAATTCCCGTTTTCGTCGGTAAAAGCCGAAGTAATCCGATGCTCACCGGCTCCCAGAGAGGCCTCAACACTGAGTTCTCCGGTTAAAAGGTTAACTCTTTTTAATTCATTTCCATCGGATATCAGTAAATCACCATCGAGAAGTGATAGTCCCTCAGGATTATTCAAGCCTCCTTCAATAAGAGGGCCGAGATAGTTACCCGACGGATCGTACACATAGATACTGCCTTTCAGGGAATCGGCAACATACACCCGCTCCCCGTCACAGGCAATTCCTGCAGGCCCTTCAAAGCCAGTGAAACTCAGGATATAACTGCCGTCCAGGCTCCACTTGCTTACACGGCGGTTTCCCCAGTCACTGATATAAACAAAATCCTTTCCCGGGGAGAGAGCCATGTACTGAGGACCGAGAAACTCACCATCGTTACGTCCCGTTTTTCCCCAGGTTTCAATACGATAACCCCGGTTATACCCGGAAAGAGAAAGAACCGAAATTCTATCCGCCTGGAATTCGCTTACCAGAAGACGACCATCTCCCGTAGGAAGGATATCAAAGGGGCGGTCAAAACCCTCCAGGCCGCCCTCATAACGATCCTCAAGGGTTCCGTTGGCATCAATCCGGACGACTTCTCCTCCGGCATAGGATGCCACCAGAAGCGAACCTGAACCGTCTCCCGAACTTCGGGCGGATGAAGGCCTCTCAAAATATCTGATGTTATCTTCTAATCCATGAAATGCCACCAGGGGAATCCACTCATCATCCACCGGTATTTCTTCCTCTCCGGAAAGACGACGGCGCAATTGCTCCGCCCTGTTCTGAAGAGCATTTGACGCCAGTCCTTCATCTGCCAGACGATCCCAGACCTTAAGAGCGGCATCCTCCATACCCGAGCGCCAATACGCCCGGCCCAGCCACTCACGGATTCCAGGATCTGTGGGGTTGAGAGTTACAGCCCGTTCCATTGCCAGAAGAGCTTTCCCCGGCAGTCCGTCATTGTAGGAAATAACGCCCCATCGCCACTCCTCCAGAGCCTGAACAGACTCAAGACTGATATCCTGAGCGGGAACCTGACACACCGCCAGTATTGATGAGATGAAAAGAAGAGCTGCGATACGGTTATTTTTTACTATCCGGCTGCTCATAGGTCCTTACGGCCTCCAAATGACCTTTTATAGTATCATCACCGGGACGGTTTGAAAGTGCTTCGGTGAGATATCGTATTGCCTCGGATGTTTTCCCGGCCCGGAAAAGGGCCCAGCCCAGTGAATCCCGGTAAGCCATATTATCCGGGGCTGTCTCTACAGCCTTTCTGCAGAGTTCGATTGCGGCAAGAGGATCTTCCCCGCTGTCGGCAAGAAGATATCCCAGTCCATTAACGGCATTGGGATTCCCATCATCAAGTTTGAGAGCCTCTCGGTAGCTTTCCAGGGCCAGATCGGTGCGTCCCCGCCTCCATTGACAGTATCCCAGAGCAGACCATGCCTGGGGAGACTCAAACCCCTCCTGCAGCACTTCACGAAGCTGCTGCTCAGCTCCCTCTATATCGTTATTTTCAACCAGAAGCCAGGATAGAAGCATTCGGGCCTGATAAAGACGCACCAGATGTCTGTCGATACGGACAACCTGACGAAGAAGCCGTATGGCATCATCCTGTTCACCCAGCCTGGTATGGCAGAGTCCCATGTAGTAGGCCAGCTCGGAATCTTCCGCCGGATCAGTTTCCTCAGCAAGAAAAACTTCCAAGGCAGCGGAGTAACGGCCTTCATTATAGAGTTGAAGTCCATCTTCTCTGAAATCCACGCTCATACACCCCTCCATTCAATCATATCATGAATGGAGGATTCAGGGGCTAGAGATGGTTCGACAGCAATAGTACTGATGGATATTGAACCGTTCACCGCTGCAAGGGTGTCTGAACCTTTTTCTTCGGATGATTCGATAGCTGCCGGTTGAAGGAACCAGTATTCCCCCCCCCGGGGAGAATGGAAACAAACCATTTCATCCTTGTAGCGCCGTTTTCCCGGACGGGTAAACTCAATAACTGAATCACCACGATATTTCTCCGGCCAGTTGATATTGATAAAGTTGTCTTTATTCCAGAGATTTACCAGGTTCTGAAGATTATCGGCAATAAAGGATGCCGCCTTTTCGAATTCCCATGGACCTGTAAATGAAGCGTATGATACGGATACTGATGGAACTCCTCTAAGAGAAGACTCCCTGGCAGCCGCACATGTTCCCGAATATAGTATATCTGTACCCAGATTCGGTCCTTTGTTGATTCCGGAAATTACCAGATCTGGGAGATAGGGCATAACAGCCTGAAATGCAATATTCACACAGTCCACTGGTGTGCCGTGAACAGCAATGCGATGACTCTCGGGAAACCGGCTGATTTTAAGCCCCTCGTTCATGGTGATACTGTGAGACTGACCGCTCATTTCCTTGTCAGGGGCCAAAACCCAGACTTCGTGAGAATCTCTGAGTACCTCTTCCAGAGCATTCAGCCCGGGGGCACCCAGTCCGTCATCATTTGTCAGCAGCAGTATCATTCTCTCATCAGTCCGAAAGATGAATCCGGGCACCCTCACCGGGTTGAACCTGAAAAACACTGGCCTTGAACCCGAAAATTCGGTCGTACTCCTCAAGACGTTCTTCGTAGTTACTTTTCAGTTTTCCATCTATAAGAGTTACCGTACAACCACCGTATCCGCTTCCAATCATTCTGGAACCATAGATTCCGCCGGTTTCCATGGCCCTCTTAGCCAGCCAGTCCAGCTCAGGACAGGAGATTTCCAGAAGATCCCGGAGACTTTCATGAGAGCGGAATAGTATTCGTCCAGCGACATCAAGGTATCCACCCTTAAGAGCTTTCCCGAATTCATGAATTCGGGCATTTTCCTTGATAACGTGAAGACAGATACGCCTTGAACGCTCGGATAAGCCATCAATAGTACTGGAAAGATCATCCCGGGAAAGATCTCGGAACAACATCCCTGATTTCCCTACATCCAGAGCCTGAACACACTCCCTGCAGGAAGCATCTATTTCACCTTTCTCATCATCACTCATGGATTCCTGAACTCTGGAGTCGGTAACAAGTAGAGTTGCCGGAGAACCGGGAAATTCAAGATATTCAACTTTAAGAGACCTGACATCAAGAAGAGTCAGAAAACCTGATCGCGAATAGTAGGACACCATGGGAGATCGAATACCTTCATGAAGATCCATAAAATGACTTTCTGACGAACGGGCGGCATCGATTATACGGGCATCTGAGATATCAAGAGAAAACAACTCTTTTACTGCACATACAGTTGCCACCGCCATAGCTGAGGACGAGGCCAGGCCTATACCCATGGGGACTTCACTGAACAAGGTAAGGTTCAACCCCCTAATATTAAATCCCATGTGAATTAAAGCGTCGATTACACCTTTACTGTAATTTGCCCAGCGGTCTTCTCTTTTGTACTTAAGTCCCGCAATGGTGGACTTTTTCCGTTCATTTAGATTCGCTGAAAAAAACCGCAGGGAATTGTCGCTCCGCCTGGAAGCCGCTATATAGAAACGGCGGTCGATGGCCAGGGACAGTACATACCCCTGGCCAACTTCACCATGATCTCCCAGTAAATCCACCTTTCCCGGTGCACTTGTTATGACAGTGGGTTTTTCGCCGTATTCTTTTTCGTGATGTACAGAGATCTGATCAATCAATAGGTCCGCCGTCTCGTATGCAAAATCCCGAAGGTGTTACCCGAAGGTTATCAACGATTTTACGCCGAGATTGAATTGGAATCAAGAAAAGCCTTCATTTTACCTTAAAAAAGGGTTGTCTCTGATATCAGAGCAACCCTTCTCCTCACAAAACAAAACAGTTTCTACTATTTTGACTTGATACCGTACTTTTTATTAAAACGTTCTACACGGCCTGCGGTGTCCACCAGCTTCTGCTTGCCGGTGAAAAATGGATGGCAACTGGAACAGATTTCCACCTGTAAATCGCCAACTGTTGAAAACGTTTCAAACTCATTACCGCAAGCACAGGACACTTTTGCGGCTTTATAATCCGGATGGATACCTTTTTTCATAACTGTAATTCCTATTCTGTCGGACACGCTACAAGTCGCGTGCGGTTCCCGACGTATTCATTCCCTTGAGAAACGCCTCATTATTCTTGGTCTTCCGCATCTTGTCAACGATCATCTCAGCGGATTCCATATCATCCATGGGGCTTAATACCTTTCTGAGAACCCACATTTTATTTAATTCCAGATCGGTGAGTAAAAGGTCCTCTTTCCTGGTACTTGACTTTTTAACATTGAAGGCCGGATAAACACGTTTATCAGCCAGTCTGCGGTCTAAAACCAGCTCCATATTACCGGTACCTTTAAACTCTTCAAAGATCACTTCATCCATCCGGCTGCCTGTTTCTATCAGAGCCGTGGCAACAATGGTGAGACTGCCTCCGTCCTCAATATTTCTGGCGGCACCGAAGAAGCGTTTAGGCTTGTGAAGGGCATTTGAGTCAACACCACCGGAGAGTATCTTCCCGCTGGTAGGAACAGTTTGATTGTAAGCCCTGGCCAGGCGGGTAATGGAATCCAGAAGAATAACAACATCCTTCTTATGCTCCACAAGCCTTCGTGCTTTTTCCAGAACCATTTCGGCAACCTGCACATGACGGGTGGCCTGCTCATCAAAGGTTGAGGCAATCACTTCACCCTGAACACCACGCTGCATATCGGTAACTTCTTCAGGACGTTCATCGATTAAAAGTACAATGAGGTAGACATCAGGATGATTCTCTGTAATTGCATTGGCTATTTTCTGAAGAATTACAGTTTTACCAGATTTAGGTGGAGATACTATCAAACCTCTCTGTCCCTTACCGATGGGGCAGAAAAGATTGATGATTCTTGTTGAGGGATCACCAATCCGTGTTTCCATATCCATTCTTTCGGTGGGATACAAAGGAGTGAGATTCTCAAAAGACACTCTGGTCTGGGCAACCGAGGGTTCATCGAAATTCACATTCACCACCCGGAGCATGGCAAAGAAGCGTTCACCCTCTTTTGGGGATCGAATCTGACCATAAACAGTATCACCGGTTTTCAGGTTGAACAGACGAATTTGACTGGGCGAAATGTAGATATCATCGGTCCCTGGAAGGTAGGAGTTCTGAGGTGAACGGAGAAAACCGTATCCATCCGGAAGGATTTCAAGAGATCCATAGGCGTATATTACACCGCCTTTTTCAATATGTGCCGTAAGAACACGGAAAATTAGTTCCTGCTTCTTCAGAGGAATAAGATCCTCTTTTTTCAGTCCCAGATCTTCTGCCATCTCCCGTAACTGGGGCATGGTGGTAATCGAAAGATCGTTAATCTGCAATTTGGGGGCATCAGGATCGTGCTTTGGCCCTTTAATCGGTCTGTTGCTGTTACCGCCTTTTTTTCCACGGCGGCGACCCCTGGACTGTTCCTGCCCCTGCCCCTGAGGTTTATCCTTTTCTGTTTCCGATTTTTCAGGTTCAGGATTGCTTGGAACGGCCTCTTCTTCCCGTGCCTGTTTGCGAATTTTCATTCTGGCCGGTGAAGTGGTTTTCTCAACCGGTTCTTTTTCTTCTGACTTCCCGGGTGATTCTGATGTTTTGATGGAATCTGAGGAATCGGCCGATACACCAGATTCGCTTATACCTTCGGTTTTAATAGACTCAGATGTTTCCATTGTTGGTTTTTCATCAACAATATCGTTCTGAGACTCTTTGTTATTGGGGGCCTTGATAACAATTGCCTTTTTCCGAACTTTTTTAACAACTTTGGTCGTTATTGGTATTGATTCCCGTAAATCCAGTTCGCTCTGTTCCGGTGATCCGTCAGACACGAGTTTATCCTTCCTGCTGATAATTCCCAATGAATTCTCTCCTCGACAGGAATCTTTTCCTGCGGGTACATGGTAAATATGTTCTGATTTTAGAACCTGTACGTGAAACGTACAGGACATTATGCACATGAATACGAACGATACGCTTAATATCGCTTCTTAAATAATATAGTTACTGCCTGCATCGCCTGTCAAGAAGAAGAAACCGGTATTTTTTCAATCAACAATAAGAGGCCTTCCAGGGCCTTATCTTCAGTTTTCTTACGGATTGAAGCCCTATCCCCATCGAAATGAAACAACTCCGCCGAAATATTCCCGGAAGGACTGCACCAGGCAATCCACACGGTTCCAACAGGCTTATCAACGGTTCCGCCTCCTGGTCCGGCAATTCCGGTTACCGCCAGGGTCCAGTCAGCGGCACTTCTCACACGTATTCCCCAGGCCATGGATTTTGCCACTCCCGCAGATACAGCTCCATCTCTATCAATTAAATCGGGGTTAATATCAAGCAATGAGATTTTTGCTTCATTGGAATAGGAAACGATTCCTCCCCAGACAACTTCAGAACTTCCAGGTATATCGGTTAACCGGGTAACTATACCTCCACCTGTACAGGATTCAGCAGCAGCAAAAGATTCTTCCCTGCGGGTTAGAATGTCAATTATCTTATAAGAAGCACTAGTTGACACGTTGAATATTCTTTTTCAGGCGTTCTAGAGGAACTGAAAAGATATCCATACCGGAAGGATCGGAGAGCATTTCACAGTCTCCCTGAAACCCTGTGTTCTCCGCCATTAAAAGGTTGGAACATTTGATATTTCCGACAATACTACCTCCCGGGAGGACTTCAAGCCTTTCTGAAGCACTGACATCTCCCCGGATTAATCCTCCGACAACCAGAACACCAACATTAACATCGGCAACAACTTCCGAACCGGATTCCACCATCAGAAATCCCGGTGACTCAATAGCACCTTCGAAATATCCATCAATTTTAAGGGAATCCTCAAATCTCAGAACACCCTTGAACTTTGTTTCCTCACCAAGCACGGTTCGGGTTTTATAGGCACTATCTATTCTACGCGGCATATTAATTCAACTACTTACTTTTCATCCCGTATACACCGTCCCAGCCCTCATCAGGTGGATTGTCGATATATTCCTGACACCGTGCTATAAAAACATTGGACGGTTCATCAGTGGGATCTGTTTTGAACGCTGCACTGAAATATTTCAAAGCTTCCTGAAAATCACGTTTCTTATAGAAATCCCTACCCCTGGCAAAGAGTTTAATGGCTTTTCTCTTTGCTTCGGTAATCATTTTAATTCTCCTGAATTCTCATGCAGTTCTTTAAAATGTTCACGGAATCGATCTTCCAATTCTCCGAGAGATAATTCTGCGGCTCTGAGAGAACCATCACTCTCCTGAAGTTTCTGAACTTCATCTTCCAATCCGCCCAGAGCGGCCAGAGTCTGCTCAGCCTCAATCATCACCTGTTCTTTAAATTTTTCCACAGATTTTAAATCACTGGTATCAAGGGCATTAGAAGCTTCTACAAGTCCGAGAACAGGCGTTTTCAGATGCTCTGTGAAATATATCAGTGATTTATTGAGAGAATCGGTTAAAGCCAGTCGCTTTTCTCTGAGCAGAACCTGTCTGGAAAGTTCATGATTTCTCAGAACCGCACGAATCCTGGCTAGAACTTCAGAGAAATTAAATGGCTTGATGATATAGTCATCGATACCAAGTTCAAACCCTTCAATTTTGTCTTTAACTGCATCCATAGCCGAAAACATAATAATGGGAATATCCCGATACTCAGAGTATGCATCGTCTTTTTTGAGCATTTTGGTGAGTTCCCATCCGGTAAGTCTGGGCATGATATTATCCAGGATAATCAAATCGGGAACATGTTCCCGTATCATTTCCAACCCTTCCTCACCGTCAACTGCCATTAAAACAACAAAACCAAGGCGCGTAAGCATTACATCAAAGAAGTCAAGATTGATCTGTTCATCATCAATTATCAGAATTTTCTTTTTATTCATATTCACCCTATTGTCCCCTGATTACCTGAGTCCGTCAAGGAATCGCAACACAACTGAAAGATGACAAAAAACAAGCCCCACTTATTAAAATGGGGCTTTGTCCAATTACAGATTATTTTTAATGACGAAGGTTCCACGCCATTTTTTTGAGTTCTTTACCCGGACGAAAAACTGTAACTCCGTGAGTTTTTACCGGAACAATTTCTCCGGTTTTAGGATTTCGGGCTTTTTCTCTACCCTTACGGGTTCTAATTTCAAAAGTACCGAAACCGCGCAGCTCGACAACACGGTCTTTAGTAAGAGCGTCCTTTACCTCTTCGAAGAACGAATCGATAACGCTGTGGATATCTTTCCGGCTGATCCTTGACGTCTCATAGATATGTTCTATGATTTCGGCCTTGGTCATTTTCATCTGATCTTTATCTTCGGCCATCAGAATCCTCCTTTCTTCGAACTGGAATCAATATTTTTGCTAAATCAGGCCAGAGCTGTCAATTTTTTGAAAAGGCGTGATTTCTTACGTGCAGCATTATTGCGATGGTAAAGTCCTTTACCTGCTGCTGTATCAATTAATTTTACGACTTCTGCATATTGTGTTTCAGCTGTGGCTTTTTCTTTACTGTCCACAGCTGACTCAAAAGCTCTAATACTGGTTCTTACATGACTTTTAATCGATCGATTATGTATACGTCGTTTCAGGTTCTGTCTGTGCCTCTTTGCGGCATCATTCGAATTGGGCAATGGTATCAACCTCTTTACTATTTATCCCGTACTTAAGGGACTTTCAGAACTAACTTTTAACAGATAACCCTTTTACCGTCAAGGTTTAAGGACTATCCTCCGACTTCTGTCTCTCTAATTGAAATCCCGAGGGCGGCGTTCTTCCCTCTTGCATTTCTCACAATAGGCGAAATGCTTCATCCGGCCGTTGGCGAAAACAGACCGCATCTTCACTTCACCGCCGCAAGGGCAGACAAACTTATGGGTCCCCGATATGGTTCGCGCATTCTTACTGACTCCGGCCATGGGCTTACTCCTTGAAGTCTCTTTCTGTCCATCAGATCGAGACTCCTACTAATTATTTGGCGGACCGATAGTAACAAAACGGCCCGAACGATGTCAACAACCTGAAAAGTGCATATCAGTCTTCAACAACGGAATTTAGACCTCTTCTTCTTCCGGCTGGATTACCCAACTGCCGCCATTTTTACGGGACAAGCGGGAAACAGGAACCTCCATTCGACGGCCTTCAGGTCCGTAAAGGTTTATTTTACGGGCAAATATATTCACTTCCGAAACTTTATAGCTCACACCCTCATAGGAAATCCGTGCTCCTTCATGAGGCATAAGTTTGCGCTCTGCGGAATAGTGTTCATGTTCAAATGCAAGACAGCAAAGCAATCGCCCGCAGGGGCCGGATATTTTCAAAGAGTTCAGTGAAAGGTTCTGCTCTTTAGCCATTTTAATCGACACTGGTTTCAACTTGTCAGTGAGACTGTGACAGCAGAACGGCCTACCGCAGACAGCCACACCTCCAACCACCCGTGATTCATCACGAACACCGATCTGCCTGAGTTCAATTCTCATTTTGAAGTGGGCAACCAGTTCTTTCACAAGTTCCCTGAAATCAATACGATTTTCAGCCGTGAAGAAAAACATCACTTTTTGTTCATCAAGCATGTAATGGGCGGAAACCAGCTTCATTGCAAGTTTAAGTCTGGATATTTTCCCCCGGCAAACACTGTAGGCTTCTTCTTCCTTCTTCTCGTAATTCTCACGTCTGGCAGTATCTTCATCAGTTGCGTTTCGAACGATAAGACGGATATTTTCAGCGTCCACACCGGCTTTGTCTGTTACCGGTCCCAGGATACGGGCCAGATCTCTACCGTATCGGGTAGAAATAACAACAAATTCCCCTCTTTCAATTTCCGAGCCGTCCACTGAAGCACAATACTCAAAATCGTTGGTGGGTATAATTCTGGCACGCCAAAGCTTTTCGGGAACATCGTTGAAATCCGGCATGCCGGCATTCCCTTCCCGATGGCCACGGTCTATGTATTGTCCATTTTTATCTTTATTCATTTATTACTCTTTAAACAGCCTCTTATCCTGTCAGATCCACAAGCATACCTTGGATTTCATCAATTCGCCGTAAAATATCCAGTTGATCACTCTGATTTTTCAGAACATGCGCGGCCAGGCTCTCCAGACGCTCATCAACAACCCGGATTATGACATATTTTTTCTGCTGCATAGTCTTGGAATTACGGATCCCAAGAGTTTCGTCCATTTCGAAACTATTCTCAATCACATAACGAAGAAATCGCCGTACCGCTGTTTTATACCCGTTTAACGGCCCGAAAACTGAATCTTTTTTTAAGGCGTTACCTTTCTCGTAAACATCATCCAGCAGATCTTCAATGGTTTCAGACCCGTCAAGCATGGGGAGTGGTCCGGGACCGAGTACAGAAGCCGCATTACGTTGCCCACCGGAAACTTTCCCGAGAACGGAACCAAACGCTGTCTTACCGGCTTTTCCTGCTTTGGACTTCTCTGTATCTTTTTTTCGCTTCAAACGTGTGTCGAGAGTAGAACCGATTTGACTGAGCCTCTCGATATCAATGGACAATTATCACAACCCGGAAGAGGAATTCATCTTTCTGTTATCAGTTCCTCCCCAGTCAACCGAAAATAGGGCTTCTTCTCCGGAAGGTGCTGATGCCAGAATCCTGCTGTCTTCTGAAATCGTACAATGACCGTGTAAGATTACTCCCTCTTCAACAATTATCTGAGGAGCACGAATATTTCCGATCATAACACATGTGGAGAGCAGAACAATTTTTCCTGAAGCCTTAATATCGCCCTTAATAATCCCGCCGACAACAACTGTATCGGCATTAATAAGGCATCTGGCCCGACCGGATTTACCGACAAGAACCCGTCCATCGGTTCTGATATTTCCTTCAAAATCTCCGTCGATTCGAAGTAAACCTTTAAGATCCAGATCGCCTCGAAACCGTGTTCCGTCGCCGATAATGGAATTTATAAGAGTCTGGCCTTTTGCGTAATCGTCCATATAACTGAGTTGAGCCTCTATTGATACCGTTGAAGTGATGTCGTGATATTGTCCAATCCATCCGGGTTTGCCATATTCAGGAATTTGATAGGATCTACCAACTGGGTTCCAATCATAACCTCATAATGGAGGTGAGGACCGGTAGATTGCCCGGTACTGCCCATTGTCCCGAGAACTTCTCCCTGGGAGACAATTTGTCCGACTTCAACAAATTGACGCTGCATATGTGCATAGCGGGTTTTAAAGCCGTATTTATGCTGAATATCAAGATAATTCCCAAAACCATTGGCATCAAAATCTTTCTTTATGATTTTACCATTGGCGGTCGCCATGATGGGAACACCGTAACCAAAAGCCAGATCCACCCCGCGATGAAGGTACCAATATTTCCCGAAGGGGTGTATTGATGGCCCGAACACCTGGGTAACCCAGCCCCGGACACCTTGAAGCGGCCAGATTGTCGGGATATCCGAAAGAAGATCTTTCTGGCTTGAGAGTACCATACCGATATCATCCAGAGAGGATACCGAATCGTCCAGAGAAACTTTTAAGGCCTGTAAATCGGCAACCTCAGCCAAAGTGTTGCCATCGGTCTGTTCCACCGCAAAAAGAGACGATAAATCTCCACCGCCGGCTGCAGAATCCACAGCTGAGCCCTCCAACCCGAGAATATCCATTGTATCGTTTAAACTGTTTTTAAATGCACCAGCAGATGAAACAAGCTGTCCCACCTCGTCTCTGATAATATCCAGACTTGCTTCTGTTTCAACCAGATCCTTGGATCTTGATGCAAGAAGAACTTCCTTTCCGGAAAAATCTAATGAAAACCAGAAGAATCCGGCCAACAGTCCCAGAAACATCACCGCCATAAAAAACAGGGTGAATAGTGATACTTGAAAATGGACTGTACGCTTCTCCGTATGCGGAACAAGCATAATCGTATATTTCTGCCGACCGAACCGCCAGAAAGAACCTGTGATTCCACCGGGATTCTTTCCTGTTCGTCGGGTTTTTCTATTCTTTCCAGGCCTCAAATCCGGCACATTGTCCCCTTGTCAAAGATTGCCATTAAATACAAGTTTTATCATATCCTACCAGCCCGTTAGAAGGCAAGCTCCGTGGGGAACTCTGCAGTGATGGCGATTTATGTTGACAAGCTCAGTGATACACGGGTAAAAATAGAGCAGGTCGACGGCCTTGCCACCGGCAGGCTGACTTAAACTTCCCAAGGAAAGCGGGTTACTCATGCGTTACTTTGATACACACGCACATATCGGTCTTATACATGAAGATCCGATAGAACAATTAATTATCACACAGGAAGCCAAACAGGCCAATGTTCATAAAATTATGAGCATTACAAACAATCTGCAGGACTTTTTTGAGGTTTACCAAAACCTCTCTACCGCTTCCAACGTCATATTCAGTATCGGCGTATCTCCATCGGAAGTTCAGCATCCCGGTTCAGATTGGCAGCAGAAAATCAACGAAGGAGTTCAAAAAGACCGCGTTGTAGCCATCGGTGAAACAGGATTGGACTATTTTCGGAAGTTTGGTGATAAAAGTTCTCAGGTGGAACTGTTTATAGCCCAGCTGGAGCTGGCTGAGAGTTTCAACGTCCCTGTTATTATCCACAACCGAAAAGCAGGCCATGATATCAAGGAAATTCTCAAATCTAAATTACCCTCCAGGGGCGGAGTTCTTCACTGCTACTCTGAAGACTGGGAGTTTGCATCTGAGATGCTTGAAAATCACGACAACCTGTACTTTTCCTTTGCCGGAAATGTTACCTACAGAAATGCCAGAAACCTTCATGAGGCTGTACGCAATATTCCCATGAACAGGATTGTGATTGAAAGTGAAAGCCCTTTTATGGTACCTGCGGAATATCGGGGTAAACGCAATAAACCTGTGTACATGCCTTCTACTGCAGCCTTTATTGCCGAACTTCGTGAGGAGTCTGAAGAGGATGTATCCAAGGCCCTGTGGGAAAACGCCTGCAACCTTTTTGGAATAAATCCCGAAGAGTAATGATGAGATATACAGGCCGTGTACCTTCAACCGATTAAAATCGGTTCTCTACACATCAGTGGAAATATTTTTGCCGCACCTATGGCAGGCTATACAGACTGTGTAACCCGACACATTTCCTGTAATAACGGTGCTTTTCTCGCATACACTGAAATGATTTCTTCAGAAGCTCTGCTGCGAAACAACTCCCGTACACTCTCCATGCTGAAAAAATTTAACGGTGAAAAGATTCTTGCTGTACAACTGTACGGATCCAAACCGGATACCCTGGGCCGTGCGGCTATAATTGCGGCTGAAAACGGTGCCGATCTAATCGATCTCAATGCGGGCTGTCCGGTACGAAAAGTTACCCGAAAAGGTAGTGGGGCCGCTCTTGGCAGAGATGTCCGGAAACTTGGTTTGGCAATCAGAGCCATGGTGAAAGCCGGTTTACCAGTCAGCGTTAAAATTCGAAGCGGATGGGATGAGACAGAACTGAACTGGCGTGAAGCAGTGCAGGCTGTTGTTCAGGAGGGCGTCTCAGCCATCGGATTTCATCCCAGAACATGCCGCCAGGGATACGGAGGGAAAGCGGACTGGAAGGCTCTTGGGACGATGTCGGCAGCTGCCCCGGTACCGGTAATCGGTTCAGGAGATCTGGATTCCCCCTCTGCAGTCTTGAGAATGCTGAAAGAAACCTCATGCAGCGGAGTTATGATTGCCCGTGGAGCCATCGGGTATCCGGAAATTTTCAGCAGGACATGCCGTCTGCTTAAAGAAGGGATACCAGAATTACCTCAAACCCCGGAAGACCGTCTGAGAAATGCGAAGAACCACCTGCTTATGGCCGTCGAAACATTCGGAGAAAAAACAGCAGCGAAAAATATGAAGAAAATTCTGGTCGCCTATGTCAGAGGTTGGCCTTCTGCTTCAAAACTGAGAAATGATCTGATGAAAACATCAGATATCTCCACCCTGATGACTTTACTGGACAGAGTTATATTGGAGTAACAAGCACTTCTTCAGCCTTCAAGTCCCTCTTCCAGATAACGCTCGATAAAATGACTGAAAGAATTCTGGTGGATTCTGACAATTCCACACTCCCGGTCTGCACTCTGTGTTGAATCAGACGCATGTACGGCATTTACCATGATATCACTACCGAAATCCCGGCGGATTGTACCGCCAGGAGCCTGCCGGGGGTCGGTGGGACCAAGTACCTCCCTGATTTTTTCAACGGCATTCTCACCTTCATAAACAAGTATCATAGACTTGACTGTACCAGGACGGTCCAATTCCTCTAAGGGCACATTCTCAGGTCTTCTGCCTGACATGAATTCGATAATACTACCGAATTGATAGTGGGCAAAGCTGATTCCAAAGGAATCCATAAGGCCTTTGCGGGCACTCTCATCCAGAGTTATGCTGAACTCTGTTTCAAGAACCTCTGCAGCTTTTTCAGAAATAGAGGGGGCCAGTTTTTCTTCAAGTGCCGATTTAACTGCTCCATAAAATTCCAGAGCATCGGCTGTGGACATCTGATAAACCTTCATACCGACAATGCGAAGACCTGTTCTACTGAGCATATCAATGATAGACCCCGGACGGGTGGATCGAGCTCTCCAATTATCCGGTTTTAAAATAACGAGGGTTTTCTGTATCTTTGATGGGTCTGGATAGGACACATTGTGAACAATATTATCTGCAGACTTCATATAATTGGAAAATATCCGCAGATTATCCAGAGCCTCGGTTGAAGAGTGAGGTGCCAGGACCGCAGGTTCAAAATAAGTCACCTCTCCACTGGGGGTTTTTACAAGATCAGCGTATGTATCCCGGATTGTTTCTCCGGTTAATGATTCGATACTCCGGTTTTCCGGATACAGAGCACCAACATGATCCATTAGTTGAGAGACCGCATTTTCTCCACGGAACAGCAGTATGGCAACTCTATGAGCCCTGTTTTTACCGGGTACCATATGGTTGAGAACATATTTTCTCAAAAGCTCTGCGCTGCCGGGTTTGTCCTTATTGGCATGTTTGATAAATGAGTCGGCATAGGCTTCCACAGTATCCTTATCAGGAGTAATAATCTGAGCGGCAATGAGTTCCAAATCGATTCGGGAAAGCAGCCTTGAGAGTATTCCCCCGGTCCGGGACTTAGCCAAAGTGTAGGGAGTAGACATAATGTAGGAGATTTCTTCAGCCATAATCAGCTTTGCCATCCTTGAAATTTATATTTTTCGACCCAATACCAGAGGATCTTAAGATCCTCTGGTGCATGGATTTATCATATTAACCGATGTGATTCAAGAGGCATTGGATTTCAATAAGAGAATTTCTGCTGTCTGCGGGCTTCATACATCAGGATTCCTGCAGCCGTAGCCACATTCAGAGAGTCCAGTTTCCCTCCGGTAGGTATTTTTATCAGGCCATCACAGGTTTCTTTTACAAGGCGATGAAGTCCTTCTCCTTCACGTCCCATAACCAGAACCGTCTTTCCTTTCAGATTGACTTCGGGAGCCTTCCCGCCGGACATATCGGCTCCCCAGATCCAGAAGCCCATTTCTTTGAGCTCAGCAAGGGATCTGGAAAGATTGGAAACTTCCAGCAGGGGTACCCATTCAACGGCACCAGCCGATGAACGGCTTAAAGTGTCTGCATCACTTCCGGCTGAACGTCTTTTGGGAATAATTACCGCTGACGCTCCGAACTGGTCGGCAGCCCTCATTACAGCTCCCAGATTCCGGGGATCTGTAATCCCATCAAGTACCATTACTAGAATGTTATCCCCGGATATTGACCTGAGATCTTCAGGTATTCTGATAACCCCGGAAGAGAGTTCGCTGTAAGTTTCAAGAACATAGCCCCTATGCTCCCTGTTGTTGAGAAGCCTTGAGATTTCATCATCCCCTACCCGGCACAGCTTAACGCCATGCTTTTCTGCAAGTTCCGCCAGTGAGGCCCCGCGACCGGATTTTCTGGAAAGATATAGAGTACCCCGGCCTTTTTTCAGAGCTTCACCGACACCGTTGGCACCTGTCAGATATATTTTCATAAATGAATAATAGCATTCATGATACAGGTACTTATATACTCTGATTAAAGGGGATAAATTTGAGGGCGTTGATACAGAGGGTGAGCAGTGCATCGGTCCTGATAAATGGAAGGGAACTCCGGTCTATTGAAAAGGGATTTGTGATACTCCTGGGTGTGGGCAGAGAAGACAGCCCTGAAGATGCTTCCTGGCTCGCTCGTAAAATCGCTGCTCTTCGGATATTTGAAAACGGGGAAGGCCGGGTAAATCTATCGACCGAGGATGTTGAAGGTGAAATGCTGGTTGTAAGCCAGTTCACACTTATGGCCAGCACAAAGAAGGGCAACAGACCTTCACTGGATTCTGCCTCCCCACCGGAAACTGCCGTACCTCTGTATAACACTTTCGTATCAGAGCTTGACTCACGATTTAACGGGGAGGTTATTACCGGCGAATTCGGTGCCTCAATGCAGGTGTCACTGGTTAACGAAGGTCCCTTTACCATTATGATTGACAGTAAAGTACGTACGTGAAAAATGAACTTCAATCCGAATCCCTGATGTTTACCTGAAACTGTTTTTTATCATCTGAATCAACATCTGCAGTAACGGTATCTCCGGACTTAAGAGAAAGACTCTCAATGCCGCTATTTCCCAGTCCCGGAGTAAGAAGATAATCCCCGGGAAGCAGAAAAAGAACTCTGGACGAACCTGATTTCAAACGGCCTATACGATTAGTTCCCGGGGCCTCTTTCATATCAAGATAGATCCCGGAACCATTCAATCGGGGCAGTATCAACCTTCCTGAATTGTTCCTGATAGTTAATTCAGCCGGCTGCGGCCACAGGGAAGCATGGAGGTTCAGGCTGCGCCTCCAGGGGCTTACTGCAATATCAAAACTTGAAGGTAAATACCCCGATAACTCAAACAGGACTCTGTAACTTCCCCCTGAAAGGAGCTCTCCTTCAGGATTATCTACTCGTTTCCAGCTCATTTTCACCTGACCGTCAATGCTTTTATTATCCGCCGCATCTACCGCAGTCCAGGATAGTTCCAGTGGAAAGACCGGTGGATCTTCAAGCGTTTCTTCCAGAATCATCATACCATTCCCGGATTTATTAATTACAGAAAAGGATAGCAGGCGAAAGGAATACCAGGAAACTCGGTCGCCCAGGCTCCATCTGATTCGATATGCACCTTCAGGCAAAGTAATTCTCCGACTGTTCAGGGAAGATTTATCCGCCGATCTGCGCAGAGAGGGGCTGACGATTTCATAAAGAGTATCCTCACCCTCCCTGTAAATATCTGCCGAAGCTGCAGACAGCCAATGCTCAGGTGCCTCTACCGGGTATACAAGCTTCAGCTTGAAAACGCCGTAACTGTTTCGACGAAAGACCGCATTCCAGGCTCCTGGAATTCCAAATGAAACAAAAAAAACAACAAGGGAAAAAACAAGGATAACGACAGTTCCGGAATATAACCTGAGAATTTTATTTTTTTTCTCTTTTTTTAAAACTACCTTTTTCCGGAGCCACAAAGAAGATGAAAATGAGGATTTAAATAACGAGTGAAGCGGGGAAAAACCGCCGGAACCATATTCATCAGGCCGGTTTTTATCAGGTATAACTTCAGCCTTCGGTGTCGGTTCACTTACTCCTTCCATTGAAAGAAGTAATTTATTCAGCCTGATTTGAAGTGATTCCGGGGGGGTATCCCGATGGCCGGATGTCCCGATCAACCGAAGTGCCGCCTTTCCATCCTTCAGACGTGTCTCACTCTTCATCCTGAGGGTTTTCCGCAGCAGACGGTGTTCACGCCGGGGTAGTTTTGGAGGAAGCCTGTAGGACATTGTTTTTACTGCAGCCGGTAAAGCCTCACGTACCGCAGCAGGGCTCGGCCCGGTAACAAATTTCCTCCCGGTGAGCATTTCAAAAAGACAAACGCCAAAAGACCACATGTCCGATCGCTCATCCGCCCCCCGGGCATCCTCCAGCTGTTCAGGAGCCATAAAGGTAGGAGTACCCAGAGCCGTACCCTCAGAGGTGATATCATCATCCCCGCCAGGAGTGAAAGCGATTCCGAAATCGCCTAGCTTCACACTACCATCCCTCCCGAGAAGAACATTGGAGGGCTTCAAATCCCGATGAACAATTCCACGAGAGTGGATGTGGGCCAGGGCCTTTGCCATACGCCCGGCAAGCCAACGGGCCTCGGCCTCATGGAGTGCCCCTTCTCTGGCCATAAGCTCGGAAAGAGGCCGGCCGTCAATAAACTCCATTACCAGGTAATGACTGCCTCCCTCTTTAAAATGATCATACACCCCGACAACATTTTCATGACGCAGCTTCATCATCAGGGTAGCTTCCCGGCGAAAGCGCTCCCTATGAGCAGAGTCTCCCTTAAGGGTAAGCTTTTTCAGAACAACCTTCGTGCCCAGGGAGGGGTGCTCCGCAAGGTAGAGAATGCTCATGCCACCCTTTCCCAGGCGGCCGGTAATTTTATATTTTCCGATAGAAACTGGTAATTTCGGCATCAGACTCAGTATACGCCGGGTAATAAGGGAAAAACTATTCCGATTCAACTAAAAAAAGGGGCTGCCCCGGAAAGGAACAGCCCCGTTATATCATATAATCATCAATTCGCCCCGGTATTACAGATCCCGGGCCGCAGATGTACTTCCACCCTAAACAACGCCCTGGTCAATCATTGCATCAGCCACCTTCCGGAAGCCGGCGACATTGGCACCAATAACATAGTCACCCTTGACACCCAGATCGGTCGAGGCATTCACACAGTCTTCATGGATGCTGTTCATAATACCGTGGAGTCGGGTATCAACTTCCTCGCGGGTCCAGGACAGGCGCATGCTGTTCTGACTCATTTCCAGACCGGAAACAGCAACACCGCCGGCATTAGCCGCTTTACCGGGTCCGAAAAGCACCGTGGCTCCTTGAAGAACTGTAACAGCGTCGGGTTCAGTGGGCATGTTAGCCCCTTCTGAAACACAGATACATCCGTTCTTCACAAGAGCTTCAGCTTCAGCCTTGTTGATTTCGTTCTGAGTGGCACAGGGAAGGGCCACCTGGGCTTCTGTGAGACCCCAGGGTCGTTTACCTTCAAAGTAATCGACACCGAATTCATCAGCATATTCTTTAATTCTACCACGACGCTGATTCTTCAGCTCCATTATCCAGGCCAGTTTCTCCCGGGTGATACCATCGGTATCTATAATCGAACCTGCAGAATCGGAAAAGGAAACTGGTGTACCTCCGAGATCCAGCACCTTTTCAGCGGCGAACTGTGCCACATTTCCGGAACCGGAGATAAGAACTTTTTTCCCTTCAAAGGCGTTACTGTCGGTGGCAAGCATAGCCTTGGCAAAGTAGACAGCGCCATAACCGGTAGCTTCAGGACGAATCAGGCTTCCACCCCAGTTAAGACCCTTTCCGGTAAGAACACCTTCAAATGCATTACGAAGTTTCTTGTAACGCCCGAAAAGATAACCGATTTCTCGACCGCCGACACCGATATCTCCGGCTGGAACATCGGTATTCGGGCCAATATGTCGGTGAAGCTCATCCATGAAGGCCTGGCAAAAATGCATCACTTCATTATCACTCTTGCCTTTGGGATCGAAGTCACTTCCACCCTTACCGCCACCCAGAGGAAGACCTGTCAGGCTGTTTTTAAACACCTGTTCAAAACCCAGAAACTTCAGGATTCCCAATGTTACTGAAGGATGAAAACGGAGTCCTCCTTTGTAGGGTCCGAGGGCACTGTTGTACTCGACCCTGTACCCGCTGTTAACCTGAACATCGCCCTGATCGTCAACCCAGGGTACCCGAAACATTATAGTCCGCTCAGGTTCAATAAGACGTTCTAATATCCGATGTTTTCGATATCGGGGTTCTCTTTCCATAAGAGGACCGAGAGACTCCAGAACTTCCAATGCAGCCTGTAAAAATTCATGTTCCCAGGGATATTTCCCTGCCAATTTATCATATACGTCATTTACGTATCCGCGCATTTAATGCACCTCCGGTATTCCGGTATTTCCGGTGACTTCAAATTAGACTACAGGAATTGGGACGTCAACATAATTCATCAATATATTTATAAATATTTGACATATTCATCATTTAACTAGCCATGTCAGGCCATTTTTACCATCCATTACAATTTCCAGGGCTTTTTCAAACCTGGCAAGACGAACAATCCCCGATCCCCGACTGTTTATTTTCAGAAACTCCCAGTCTACAAAATCCCCTGCGGAAGAAGAAACATGGGCATATCCCACACCCAATGCCACAAGGTTATGAAAAAAATGTGAACCCTGAGAAGGTTCTGGATCACCGGGCCCCCTGGTAACTTCCACTATAAGCTTTGCCTGTCTCACCTGGGCCCATGAAACGGGGATACCGAGGAAACGATCCCTGCTTCCCCAGCGACCGGGGCCGATGAGTACAGCATGGCGGTGTTCTTCTGCCAACTGATCCATCAAAGAGGCCACTTCATCCCGTAAAATCTCGGTAAATCCGGGGTCGTACAAATCAGGATCCACCCAGATGACATCACGGATACCCTCAATTACCCCATGCCCCAGAGATTTCCCGGACCGGAGAAGCAGATTGGTATCTTCGGGACGATCAGGTACCGATGCCAGAGGGCCAACTTGAGAAACAAGGGGCCGTACCTGAAGAAGGGAAAAAATCGCATCCTCAGGGAGAGCTCCCTTCCAGTCCAGAGAAAACTCCAGCTCCACGGGTATTCCCATGGCGGATTTTGAAATTTGCAGAAGCTGATCCAGCAAAGAGGCAAGCGGCAACCATTCGTATCCGAGAATATCTCTGAAATCCACCACTCGGGGGCCGGGAGAATCAATCCCATCTACCAATCTATGCCCCACAGAATCCCAGGTGGAAGCCATATGCCGAAGAACACCCAAGTTTTCTGCATCTCTAACCGTCAACTGCTCCAGGGTGCTGCTCTCGCCGGAAATCAATTCAGCCCCGGTGAATTCAGTTTTTATCGCCCAGAAATGAGTCTGCCCTTCCCGCCAACGGTCCTCTTCAGTTCCCCAGGGAACTGTGGGATAACGGGGACTGAATAGAAAACCCCGGTCTCCCCCTACTACAGATCGTCCCAGGCCGATGGCAATTCTAGCCGCTCCATCCTCCCGGTCCATGGGACCAACAGGATAGTAATTCAGGGATTGAGCCGTACCTGAAAGTCTGGGAAACCAGTATTCCTCATGTTCAGAACCGGTAACCTGCTGAATTATCACCGCCATTTTTTCCTCTTCCCTACCGACACCCAGAGAATTTCTGTATGCGGTAGCCTCTTTGGAATAGGTACTGGCCCATACCAGTCTGACAGCATCGGCAAGCAGTCTCATCCGTTCCTTCTTATCAGAAACATCCGGAATCATGTAGGTATCGTAAACACCGGCAAAAGGAATTGACTGGGAATCTTCCAGCAGAGCTGAAGAACGAACCGCCAGGGGTCCGGGCTCCGATTCAGAAAAGGCCTGAAGCACATTCTGCAGACTGTCAGGAAGATTCCTATCAAGAAAAGATCGGCGTAAAGTAAAATCATCCACCGAGCCATCCGGCGGCAAATCACCTTCCTCCAGAAACCGATCGAACTCCCCAGTGGCAATTATCAGAGTCTGAGGTATCCCGACTCGTAACGGAGAAAAATGATCCTCCCAGGGAGAGGTGTTCAGCAGGGCGTTGAAAAACGCCAACCCCCGTCCCTTCCCCCCAAGGGAGCCGCTACCGTAACGGGCCACCGAACCTGGAGCACCGGGGGTATCAAAACGAAAATCCAGCAGTCTTCCCCTGTGCCGATTTTCCCGCACCTCCCGAAAAGAGCGAACCAGAAATTCTCTATGAGACTCGGGAGTCGGAAAATCTTTTGTTTGAAGCGGTTTGATACGCCGGGCTACCTGATACTCGCCATGAGCCGACATCCAACGGGAATAATCATCCCGCCTGGCATGGTAGAGAATTGTTTCCACCGGCAGACTTCCGATGGCCAGTTCAAAATCCCTCAACGTACCCACACGTTTCAGCTCTTTTCCATCAGGACTGCAAAAAACAAAATCTCCGAAACCCAGTTCTTCCAGAAGAAACCGCCGAATTCCTCGATGAAGATTACCGGAAAGTTTTCCCTGAAACCTGGCCCCTTGTTTCCCCGCATCCGATGCCAGGGTATCGTCCGAGGATTGAAAGAGCACTGGAACATTAACTTGCAGTTCTCTTAATCTCTCTACAAGGGAAAATCCAGCCCGTTCATCGATACCCCCGCCTCGGGAGAAAGCAACATCTGAAACAATTCCGATCAGGGCCTCCCGGTACTGTTCACCCAGTATGACAGCTTCTTCCCAGGTTCTGGCCAGCATTACTTTAGGCCTGGTTCTCATGCGCCAGTATTTATCGCTGTCGTTCATTTCCTCGGCGATAAGTCTCTGGGTCTGGGTCATAATTTCCCCATACAGCAGGGGTAGATACGCCGAATAAAATGGAATAGAGTCCTCAACAACCATTAAAACACCTACCCGTCCATCCTCGGTATCATCTGGAGCATTTCTAAAGTCTTCGACATATTTAATCATTGCCAGAAAAAGTCTGGAGTCTCCTGTCCAGAGAAAACTGGCATCAATAGATCTATTCTCCTCGGGATGCCCCCCTTCAATCGCGGCAAGATCGCTTCTGGAAGAAAGCAGCATCAGTACTGCCAGATCTTTCTGCAGCTGTTTTGCTTTTTCAGCCAGTTTACCAGATGATAGCTCACCAACCCTTACCCCGATTATCATCAGATCGAAAGGCTGCTTTTTCAGCATTTCAAGGGCTTCTTCTCCGTCGGATACGGTTATCAGGCGGGGAACAGTAGTCAGGTTCAGCTGATGATATTCACCGACAATCTGATCGGTCAGCTTGGCGTCATGCTCAAGTATCCAGGCATCGTAATGAGGAAGAACAAGAATCACCCGGCGTATCCGCCAACGCATCAGTTCCTGAAAAGCATCTTCGCCGTATTTGAGTTTGTTAAAAGCGTCTTTAAGATTATTTGTTTCCATAGCTGTTCTCAGTATTATCCATTAATAACCTCAGCGCACAGAATTTTATATATTATACAACTATGTAAAAAAAACACCGTACCAAGCCCCTGGAATGGATGATTATTACACATTACGAGTTGGTTTTGAAGAAATCCGGGCTGTAGAATTCAGCGGGAATTCGGGTGACCTCTGGCGATGGCGCGGTACACCCGGCTGGTCTATCAATAGAATCAGTATGAAAGGAAGGACAGGGCGACAGAGGTCAATGAATGGTATCAGTAGAACCAGGGCAGAGCCGCGGTTCTACGGAAACCATGCTTTCCCGGCGCTCATTCGGGAATGAACAAGTTCACTGCTCGCAAGTTCGCTTTTTTCGCAACGTTCCTCGGCATAGCCTGCGGTACGCAGCTGGTGGCAAACCCGCTGTATTCCTCTCATTTCGCTTGGGAATAAAAAAACCGTCTGTGAATGTGAAACAGACGGTTTATGGGCTGGAAGTAAATTTAAAGATCTTTAAGCTTAATAGGCCTGGGTTCGTTCTGTTCGCCATGTTTTTCAGCATACTGACGCAACAGCTCTTTTTCCTTACCCGAAAGACGGGTTGGAACTTCAACCTTTAACTTGACATATAAATCACCACGACGACCGCCGGCATTGAGTACAGGAACACCCTCACCCCGAATCTTCAGCATCTTCGAATCCTGGGTACCCGGGGGAACTTTGAGCTTGATGCGCTTGTTGTCCAGAGTTTTCACAAAAATATCCGCTCCCAGGGCCGCCTGAGTTATGGAAATGGGTAGAACGCAGTACAGATCGTACTTGTGCCGCTCAAAATGCGGATGGGGACGGACGTGAATGTAGACGTAAAGATCTCCGGCAGGTGCTCCTTTAGACCCGTTGTTCCCCTGACCTTCAAGACGTATACGCCGGTCGGGATCCATACCCGGAGGAATGGTTACCTTGATTTTCTGATGGGCTCTGACAGTACCGCTGCCCCGGCATGTACTGCAGGGATTATCGATTACAGTCCCTTCACCTCCACAGGAGGTACAAGCAGTGGCGATGGAAAAGAAACCCGAATTCCGCCGCACCTGACCCGATCCGCCGCATTGGGGACAGGTTCTCACCCCTTCCCCCCCGGCACCATGGCAGTCTCCGCAAGTTTTCATACGGTCGAATTCAATTTCAATTTCTTTACCGAATACGGCCTGATCGAAGTCAATGCGGATATCATGCCGAAGATCGGATCCCCGGGGCCGGCCTCCGGATCGTCGGCCGCCTCCTCCGCCGCCGCCGAAAAAGGACTCGAAGATGTTTCCGAATCCCCCCATTCCTTCGCCGAAGAGATCTTCAAAACCACTGAATGCATTGGCATTAAAGGTGGGGCCGCCCATGTTATCCACTCCGGCAAAGCCATACTGGTCGTAAGCCTGACGTTTCTTCTCGTCCGAGAGTACTTCGTAAGCCTCGGTGGCTTCCTTGAATTTAGCCTCAGCTTCTTTATTATCCTGATTTCGGTCAGGATGAAACTTCACTGCAAGTTTGCGGTAAGCCTTTTTTACTTCATCGGCTCCGGCGCCTTTCTCGACACCGAGAACCTCATAATAATCCCTCTTCGACACGCCGTTTTACTTATCCTCGTCGACAACTTCGTAGTCGGCGTCCTCGACATCATCACTTTGAGGTCCGCTGGATGCATCTCCTTCAGAGGCGTCTCCAGGGGCTGCTTCCGGTCCGCCATCAGCAGCTCCGGCACCTGCTTCTTCCGCCTGGGCTTTGTACATTTCTTCGGATAGCTTTTGAGAGGCTTGGGTAAGAGCTTCTGTTTTCTGCTTAACCGCTTCTACATCACTGCCTTCCAGGGCTGTCTTCAAATCGGCTACCGCCGATTCAACAGCAGCTTTCTCTTCGGCGCTCACCTTATCTCCGAAATCCTTGAGGGCTTTCTCGGACTGGTAAACCAGAGAGTCGGCGTTGTTCCTGGATTCTGCCATATCCCGTGCGCTCTTATCGGCTTCGGCATTGGCCTCAGCTTCCTGAACCATGCGGTTGATTTCCTCTTCGGAAAGACCGCTGGAGGATTCGATACGGATTTTCTGCTCTTTACCTGTTCCCATGTCTTTGGCTGATACATGAACGATTCCGTTGGCATCAATGTCGAAGGTAACTTCAATCTGGGGAACACCCCGGGGTGCCGGAGGAATACCGGTAAGTTCAAATCGACCCAGAGTACGGTTGTAGGTGGCCATTTCCCGCTCCCCTTGAAGTACGTGGATAGAAACAGCAGGCTGATTATCAGCGGCAGTGGAGAATACCTGACTCTTCTTGGTTGGTATGGTTGTATTTTTTTCGATCAGTTTGGTAAACACACTGCCGAGAGTTTCAATACCCAGAGACAGAGGGGTAACATCAAGAAGAAGAACATCGTTAACATCTCCTCCCAATACCCCGCCCTGAATTGCGGCACCCATAGCAACCACTTCATCGGGATTTACACCGCGATGGGGTTCTTTTTCAAAAAGCTTCTTAACGGCTTCCTGCACTGCGGGGATACGAGTGGATCCGCCGACAAGGATAACTTCATCAATATCAGAAGCCGTGTATCCCGCATCTTTCAAAGCCTGAAGACAGGGCTGTTTAGTACGTTCCACCAGGCTGGCAGTCATCTGATCGAATTTCGCCCGGCTCAGATTGTACTGCAGATGCTTTGGTCCTGAGGCATCGGCTGTGATAAAGGGCAGGTTGATATCTGTGGACTGGGTACCCGAAAGTTCTTTCTTGGCTTTTTCAGCACCTTCTTTCAGACGCTGGAGTGCCATTCGGTCTTTGGAGAGATCGATTCCCTGATCTTTTTTAAACTCTTCAATAAGCCAGTCGATTATTTTCTGATCGAAGTTATCACCGCCCAGATGGGTATCACCATTGGTGGAACGGACTTCAAAAACACCATCACCCAGATCGAGAATGGAGATATCAAAGGTACCGCCGCCAAGATCGTACACAGCGATTTTTTCTTCTTTATCACCTTTACCGATTCCGTAGGCCAGTGCTGCGGCAGTGGGCTCATTGATAATCCGCTTTACCTCAAGTCCGGCAATTTTACCGGCATCTTTGGTAGCCTGTCTCTGAGCATCGTTAAAATAAGCAGGAACGGTAACGATGGCTTCTGTTACAGATTCACCGAGGTAGTCTTCGGCGGTTTTTTTCATTTTCTGCAGGATTGAGGCTGAGATTTCAGGAGGGGAATAGGGCTTACCCTTAATGTCCACCTGAACAATGTCTCCAGCTCCTTTAACAATTTTGTAGGGAATCATGGTGAGTTCTTCACTCACCTCGGCGTACCGGCGTCCCATAAAACGTTTGATGGAATAAATTGTGTTCTCGGGGTTGGTTACCATCTGGTTTTTAGCAGTCTGCCCCACCAGCCGGTCTTCCTTGTCGGTAAAAGCAACCATGGAAGGAGTTGTTCTGGCACCTTCTTCATTCGGGATAACGATGGACTCTCCACCCTCCATAACAGCTACACAGGAATTGGTTGTTCCCAGGTCGATTCCAATAATTTTACCCATTGTATGTCTCCTTGTTTCTTGTCTTATTTATCGCCGTCTACGGCGTCTACAGTTTCTTCTTTCTCTTCTGATTCATTGGCAGCAGGTTTGATCACCACAACTTTAGCCGGCCTGAGGACGCGGTCGTGAAGGCGGTACCCGGCCTGGTACACCTGTTTAACAGTTTCTTCTTCGACTTCACTGGATTCCTCAGACATCATGGCCTCATGAAGAAACGGATCGTAGGCCTCGCCTTCCACACCGATACGTTCAAGTCCGTAGCGTTCTGTCAGCATTCCGGAAAACTGCTTCTCAATCATGATAATACCTTCATGAAAGGTATTAAAATCCCGGGAATCCGCTGAGGACTCAATAGCCCGCTCAAAATTATCAATTACTTCGGCCAGATCAGTCAGAATGTCCTGATGCCGGTATTTATGGACGTCCTGCTGTTGTTTCACCAACCTTTTGCGGGAATTCTGGCTCTCGGCAATGATTCTCCTGATCTGATCCTCCAGTTCGGCATTTTTTTCTGACAATAGCGCCAGTTCATCAATGGGCTCTTCAGTTTGTTCTGCTGCTTCTGAGGCTTCATCACCGGTAGTTTCATCAGCTTCAGGAGTCTCTCCGGCCTTATCCTCCATAAGCTCTTCGTCTGCTATGTCTTTCTTATTATCTTTGCGGCTCATTTTACCTCACCAGGTTCTAGTAATTTCTCTGTGCCATAAAATACTCAAGGGTAAGAAATAGGGTCAAGAAAAACCGATTTTATTCCCGCAGAGAGCCGTTTTTTTGAATAAAACGACTGTTCAGAAAAGAAAATCGATTGTAGCAGGCCGGGGAACGCACTAGAATACCGGTAATGATTCGTAAGGTTTATATGAATGGACAAGTCAGTACTCTCCTGGTTTTTGAAGACCACAATGAGGATTCGGGGTTTAACCCCATCCTTGAAGCGTTAAGAGAACAAGCTGAAAGAATAGAAAGTCTGGAAGAACAGAACCGGGAACTGGTAAAACAGGAAGAACTCCTGGCCTCTCTCATGGAGATGACCGCTCAAACCGGTGAACTGATGTCCCGTAGTCTCAAAGCCCTTGAACGTTTGGAAGACAGTATTGAGATAGAAGACCTCCCTGAAGGCTCCTCCGAGATTTAACAGCTTTTTCCAACAACATTTGATAAATGAATATAAACCGGGAGATTTCCGGTTTTTTTGTCTGAATAATGATTCTAAAGATAGAGAACCGGCTGATCCTCAGGTCCGTTATACACACGAACAAAGGGCAAATGATTTTCAAGTACATTTAATTCCAGTCCGTAACGCTCCTCAAACCAGTCGCTCAGTCCTTCCCATCCAGTTAAACCGGCTAATTTCAGAGATTCCTGCCGGGGTACCCCACCATGACGCAGGCCGAGATACTGAATCCATTTACGCCGGTGCAGGTAACTCTCCAGGGGGGTACCCACCACCCGGCGGAAGTCTTCATCCAGGCCGTTAAAAGATCCGACGTCGAGAACACCCGGATTCTCATCGATGGCTTCAACGGCCTTTTTTACAACTTCATCCCAGGTGGAAGGTACAGGGATGCCGCCGCTGTACACCCGGAGGAGCATTTCAGCAATTCTCAGTGCTCCCTGTGGGTCCGGTCTATCTCCGACAGTCTGTATCACCTCATCCATAGCCGGGGGAACAGGTACATCATGAAGCACCCAGGGACGTCCTTTAAGAGACCGTTGGCGAAGAAGATGCCACAGAGACGTATCCGGGTCTATCCACAGCAGTATCTGCCAATCCCCTTTACCATTCAGAAAGTGTGGACATTCTCCATCAATTAATGCGGCCCTGGCGGTATACCAGTTTTGCTGCAGTCTGATTCGAAACGGCTGATTAATTCCAAAAACAAGCTTCATCGCCCCATGGGAAAGCACCCTACCGTCACGAAAAGAGCCCAATCCCATCAGAAAATGACGAAAAAGATAATAATCTGCCCGGTACCGTCTGGAAGTCATTGGATACGGTTTCTAACTCTTGGGCTGAAGTTCCAGGATGAGTTCCACTTCGCCCCGGCTCAGTTTCAGGTTTGTCGCAATTTGTTCACTGTTCCAGCCTTCTCTGGCAAGCTTGGCAACCATGTCCCGGGTGCTCATATCCGGGGAACCTCCGGATTTTTTACCTCCGGATTCCCTTTTTGAAAGAGTGCCCAGCAATCTGACTCTCTGTTGGGTTTCCTTGTTAATTATGTCCAGTCTTGTTTCAATTTTCGCCAGCCATTCCCGGGCTTTGGTAAGATCTTCCAGCTTGTTGTCCAGCTCGGTAATGGTGGAATCAATTGCGGCAACTTTCCCCACAACAGCGTCAATTTTCTCCCGATCTTCTTCAAGACGGGTTTGACGCTCCACCGCGGAATCCAGATTTTCTTTTAACGGAAGAAGACGCTGGGCAACATCCTTCACCAGCTCTTCTATACGGTTCATGCGTTCAAAGTTTTTATCCACGCCATCTGTAGCCGCATCCAGAACCCGGGATTTTTCGGAAAGCCTCTCATAGCGTCCGCCTAAATCCTCATGAAGATCTTCAAGCTGTTTCAACCGAAGCTGCAGATCCTGCAGCATATCGTTGGCATCACTGACACGTTCGAGCTTAAGGTCTACGGACTCAGAGAGGTTGCCGATTCTGGCGATTTTACCTTCAAGGTTCTCCACTTTCTGCTGTTCTGAGAGGAAACTGGCCAGTTTACCACTTACATTCTCGTAAAGACTGATAGCTTTCTCATACTGATCGTTAATCTTTTTTATCTCCTCCCGTCCAGAACCGACAGCTTCAAGCTGCCTGTTCAATTCGGTGAGATCTGCTTCCAGGGCTTCCTTCATTTCGTCGGCCCTTTCGAATACCCGGGTTTCGGAAATAAACTCCCTCTGCCGCCGGTCTATTTCATCAAGATTCCGCATCAGCCGGGCGTACTCCGTATCCGTATGAGCCGTCATTTCCTTTCTGTTGCTTTCAGCCTTGTCTCTGGACTCCTGAACAGATTGGCGAAGCTCCTTAATCTTACGTTCCACATCATCCCGAGCTTCCCTTGAATTTTTACGGAACTCAAGTAGAAAGCGTTCACTCTGATCTTTAAGGGTGTCCAGACTGTCCCTGGTTTTCTCTGTCAATTCGGAAGAAACATGGGCTACAGACTCCTCTATAACGGCCAACTCCCTTCTCAGAGCCCCACGCTCTTCACCGGAATCAAGAATCAACTGTTCTGTACGGCCGGTGTACTCTTCCTTGAGCTCTGACATCATTACCGCAAACTCAGAACGCATAGAATCGATACTCTCTCCGGTTCCTCTCTGAACTTCCTGAATCTGTATTCCCATGCGTTCTTTCCAATCGGTGGTTTCTTCCCGTATTGCTTCAAAGTTGCCGACGAGTTCTTTATGATGCGTTTCAATATCACTTGAAAAGTCAGACAATTTCTGGGCAATGGCTTTATTGGCCTTGGAGAATTTTTCTCCAACATCTCTGTCGAAGTTTTCAAAAGATTTCTCGAATTCTGAAAAGGAGCTCTCCTTCTCGCTGACAATTTTACGACCTAAATCTTCCCTGAAACCGTTTAATTCATCTTCTGCACCGAGGATGCGACCGTTCAAAGATTCCCGGAAACCATCAACCTGATCCTGGAAGGTTTCAAACTGACCGAATACCTTCGTCTGGAGGTCGGTGAGTTTCTGTTTAATTTCCATTGAATATCGGCGTTCTGTTTCTTCCCTTTCCCGGGAAGCCTTCAGACCGAGTTCATTTAATTCAAGATCGGCATTTTTCCGCCACTCTTCCAGTGTCGATCTCATCTGCTCATCCCGATTTTTCAGATCAGTAAAAAACTCATCTTCAAAAACCTGAAGCTTTTCAGATACGTTGTCGTAGGCCCGGGATTTTAATTCATCCAGCCCACGCTCCAGATCTGTCATTTCCCGATTTAACGAAGTAAAAGATTCTTCAATACCGGCTTTTTCCAACCCTCGTTTTTCAGCCATATCCGTATCAAATTCCTTAAAGGAATCTTCTACACCCTTAATAATCTGTTTCTGGGAAGCCCTGAGGCTCTCGGCTACAGTGTCCATGTCCCTGATAAACTCTTCGAGTCTGGCAAAACGCTCTTCTATCGTTTTTCGGTATTCAACCTGCCGGATTTCCACAGACTCCAGGAGATCGGTTTCTTTACTCTCAACAAGATTCTCCAGCCGTGAACGCAGTTCTTCAACATCATTATTCAAATTGGAAGAGGTGGAACTGAGACGCTCTTCAATTTCAACAAAGCTTTTATCAGCACGCTCAAGTTTCTCACTGCTTTCAGATTCCCAGGTGTCCATCGCTGTTCTGGCTTCTGTCAGGGAATTTTGTATTTCCTCGGCGGTTATGGAAACACCATCCTTGAGTTCTGTCATACCTCGGGTCCAATTATCCTCCAGACGGTCTGAACGGCTGGAAATTTTCTCATTCAGAGCTGTAAAGGCATCGTCTTCCAGCCGAGAACCCTCTTCCGCCACTTTACGGAGTCTCTCCCGGAAATCTTCCTCCACCTGTTCAAGGTTATCCCGGAACTCAGCAAGCTTGCCGGTTACCTCATCGTCCCGTCGGGCATTCAAACTCTCCAGAGTTTCCCGAAACAGAGAAAGCTGCCGCCCGGATTCAGAAAGATCGCTCTTAATCTGATTTATATCAGTACCGAAGCTGTCGAGCACCTCCCCCCGGAAATCTGCAAATCTTGCAGAGTCTTTTTCAGCCAGGGAAGAAAACTTTTCTTTTACATCACTCAGACGGGTACCCACATCATCAACATAGGAGGATTCCAGCTTGAGTCGGGATAGATTTTCATCCACCCTGAGAGCCAGGTCGTTCAAATCCTCCAACGCCCTCTCGTGTACTTCTATCCTTTCAACCCTGCCTTCCAGCTCCTCAGCCCGGGACATAATTTCCACCCGTGCCGCTTCGGCCCTGGCCAGAATCTCCCTGTTGGTTTTTTCCTGAACTTCAAGATCGACAGAAAGGTCTTTCAAACCCAGTTCCCGTTCCCGGACGATGGCATCAAGATCTGACTTCGACTTATCCGCATACCTGCGAACCTTTTCCAGAGAACGGCCGGTTCTGTCAAACCGGCGGTAAAGAATAAAGGCAATGATCATCAGTAGGATAACCATGATATCACCGCCGTCGAAATTAAATGTCATTTAACCACCTCAGAGAGAATACTGCCGGCCATATGCCGGTAATCCGAAAACTTCGTTACATCAGAAGGAGCTTTTCGCCCTGGAGGACCTATGAGAGCACCCCGCATTCCGATGTTCTCGGCCCCTCTGACATCATAGTCCAGTCTGTTACCGATGTAGAGAATTTCTTTCGGATCTGTTTCAAGACCCTTCGCCATCGCCACAAAGGGTTCGGGCCTTGGTTTAAGACGGCCGGAATCAGGAAAACCGAGAATAACATCAAATATCCCATCAAGCCCGAAATATTCCAGCTTTCGGCCCACAGGGAAGTCTGAAAGTACCGCCAATTTTAATCCGGCATCTTTCAATTTCTCCAATGATTCTCGAACATCCGGATAAATTTTCATCCCCCGAAAGTAAACTTCCCATCCTTTGTAGAGGATACGGTCCCGAAGATCCCGGGCTTCCTCCAGAGAGCAACCTCGTTCCCCGGCAAGATACTTAACTTCCAAATCTCCGATATCACCGTCAAATGCCATGTCCGAATGGTTTTCCCTCATCAGATGCCGGGTTCTTGAGAAAGCCAGGATTGTACGAAAATGTGTCAGAAGAAACGGCAGAGACCGCCATCGAACCCGAAAATCAGGGTAAAGAGTGCCATCGATGTCAAATCCTACTGCCTTAAGTGCCATGCATTACATTACCCTCATGGGCAGGTGTGAAGCAAGTTGAAGCAAAGACGAGTTTTTTATCTTATATTTTTCACATGCTATCGGTCAAAACGATAGGTAATACGTCCTTTTATTGGATGGTCGGTATCATTGTAATAAACCCAGCGACTCAAACCGTAGATAACAGCATCATCTACCTGGGGGTTGTCGGTTCGGGTTTTAAGAGTAATATCAGAAAGTTCTGCTCCCCGGGCTCCTTTTGAAGGACTCACTGTGAACGCTACAACCACCGGCCGCATCCCGTAAGTACGCCAGTCGGCATCTTCAAGTTTATAACCCAGATAATTAACAATCAGGCTCCAGTAATACGGACGGTCCCCTATTGAAATAATTCCTGAAGAGTCTTGTTTTTTATAATAATCCCCTCCTACTTCTTCTACGTAATAACGCTCAAGCTCTCCCCGGATGAAGTCGGGAGTCATCGCAGTTGTTCCCTCAATTCCTTCAAGTAAAGAAGCATCGAGAACCTGGGGAAGCGGCATATAACTGGATATATATTCATACGCACCGGCACGTCCTACATCACCTTCCGTTCCCTCAAAATTCATCTCGTAGGAATTCCCATTTTCCTCGCCTTTCACCCGGGAGGGCTGCGGAGGAGGTGCCGGCCGGTTTTCAGGGATGGAAGACTCTGCTTCAGGTTGTTTTTCCTCAGGCCGGGTTGAGTCAGTGCTGGCTTCAGGCTGCAGGGGTGTGGAGTTATCAGGAACCGCTTCCGAAGCGGTCTCCGGTTGAGATTCCTCCGGGATAATCGGCTGCTCAGACACTTCCGGCTGATCGGGGAGAGGCCCTGGATCTACAGCAGGTGAATCCGGTGCATCCTGAACACCGATTTTAACCAGCACCGGCCCGGACCAGTCACCGATATCCTGTACTCTGATAAGATCCACCAGCCAGAATCCCAGAATAATCAGAAGATGAAATAGAAAGGCAATTCCTACAGCGGCCAGTAGATGACGCCGGTTAAGACGGCGTCTGAGAGCCTCCCCTGCCGCTCCGATTCCTGAGGGTTTGAGAACCGCCGCATCCCTTGACGCTTCTATCATGGTTCATCCGTTATGGGGGCTGTTATGAGGTTTACAGCATCAACCCCGCCACGTCTTACCTCATCAAGTACAGTAATAATTGTTTCATAGGGAACAGTTCTGCCGCCTTCTACCAGAACAGCCGTACCATCCTCCAGGCGGCCCTCATCTTTCCATTCCCTCAGGGTATCCCCCAGAGAAGAGAGGGCTACCAGATCCCGGTTGAGATATAGCTCATCCGCACCGGCTACAGTTATTCTCACCTCGGTAACCTTAACAGCTTCACTGGTTGCCGAGTCCGGCAGATTTAGCTCAATACCAGGAGCCGTGTTGAAAACACTGGATATCATGAAAAAAATAACCAGTTGGAACACCACGTCAATCAGTGGGGTGAGATCCAGGGCCACCCTTGGCTTCAGCCGCTGGCGAAGAATCACTTCCCAACCTCCCCCTCTTCCAGGAGGAGAGTCATTTCATTCACCTGATTCTCCATCCGGACAATCAGGGTGTTAACCCGGCCGGTGAGAGCGTTAAAAAAAATCGTTGCAGGTATGGCTACGATCAGTCCGGCGGCGGTGGTAATCAAAGCCTCGGAAATACCCTTGGCCAGAATGGAGGGATCTCCCACGGAACCGAAGCGTCCGAGAACCCCGAATGCTTTGATATTCCCGGTAACAGTACCAAGTAGTCCGAGAAGGGGTGCAATATGAGCAATGGTTCCCAATGCTCCGATATTTTTTTCCAGCCGGGGCACTTCCTGGGCCGCGGTATCCTTGAGAACCTCTTTTCGTTCAAAAGAACTGCGGTTTCTATGTTCGATACCTGTTTTCAGCAGGGTACTGAAAGGTGAGGGGCTGGCATCACAGATGGCCTGGGCCTCGTCATAATGCCCCTTGGCAATAGCCGATTTCACCCTGAGAAAGAGCTTTTCCTCATCAGTTCGGATATTCCGAAAGTACATGTAGCGTTCGATAATTATAACAACGGCAATTACGGAGAGGAGCATGATAACCCAGAGAACGACTCCACCTTTAACGATAAGATCCAGCATTTTCACTCCAGAGCAGGTAACAACCTGCCAATAACATAATTATAGTACGTGTTTGAAAGGGTTTCACGGTTACAGGGGCTAATGGGTTTCAGGCAGAGGATTCGGAATAAAATCCGATGGTACATCAATCCGAACCAGCTGTACCATCACTTCGGGAACAAGGATTTCACCGGAGTCATCCCGGCCGAGTTTTGCATAACGGGTTGCGTTAGCTGTTATACGGGCTGGGTATGCGGGGATATCGGCAAAACCGGGAACCTGCAGCAGGGAATCTGAAACATCACCTACATCAAGTACCGCAACTCTGAAATGTCCTCTCTCCTCCTGCCCTTCGCCGCTTTCAAACCACGGGGCCAACACCGAGACATGCCAGTATTGATGAAGAGGCATAGGATCCGGATCTTCGGCAGTAGGTTCCGGCAGAAACCGGGAGTTAACCGCTGCCAGATAGACGGCTCCAGGACGGGAGGATGCCAGCTGATACAGAGCCGAGGGTAAATCCTCCAATCTGTATCCCAGGTCTTTCCAGAAGGGGATACCAACCAGTTCCCCGGTATCAAGAGATTCCACTTCATCGGTACTCAGAGATTTTCCCAGCCTGGCTTCCTCTACTATCCTCGCCAGATTCCGATTCCAGTCCAATCCGAACCGTGGATCCCGTAAAAGAGACTCCAGTTCATCCCTTGCCTCTCTCCCCGATGCAGAACGGGAATCACTCCATGGATTCCGGTTAACCCGAGAGGTGGGCTGACGCAGCTCATCAATATTCAAATAACGGGAACCTGGTATTCCAGACCAGGCAGAATAAACACCGTCGGCAATCCATTTCACATAACCCGAACAGTTCATACCGGTTTCACCTTTTTCAAGATAACCGCCATCCTGAGTTTTTTCTCCCAGAGTAACAGGCTTACCGGACTTGATAAAAACGTTCAGTCCCGCTCCGTTAACTGCGGCATCCCTCACTTCGATAATGGAATTATCGAAGCGGGCAAGAGAGGCCACCATGGATTTCACATTCCGGTATCCGTAGGAATCTGCATCGGGAAACAGCATTTCCCAATCCACAGAATGTCCGGTTAAAGCGGCAATTCCGGCAAAAGGTGCCAGAACCAGGTCCTCAAAGAAAACAGGGATAATTACATCATCTCCCAGCTGTCTGCCGTAGAGGTGAACATCCAGCCTGCTGCGCCCATCATCCGTAGGGAATAGCCGGACAAAACTGTTCTCATCATCCTGAAGAAATATTTTTGCCTGTACAAAACTTCCAGTAAGCAGATCTTTTTTGATTACCCAACTTCCCCTGCCCCAGATTGGATAGTTTTCCCGGGGTTCACTCCCCCGCTGATTTCTGAAAATAAGGTACCAGTGACGAACGGTTTTCCTCACTTCAAACTGAACCAGACGTCCATCGGAAAGCTGCCGGTTTATTTTGAATGGAGTTTCAACCGCCGGATATGCCGGTGCCATTATCGCTTCTGAAAGAAGACGCCTTGTTTCATCATTCTCCGGGAAGGCCGAATCTGCAACCAGAGTCCTGTAATAAACCAGATCGGCTTCATCTGCAGCAGCCCGGGGGCCCAACGTCACAGTCATAATCAACACTGCAGCTGCCAGTGTGCGTAATCGCAGGAATCCCCCGGCTCTCATTTTTTACCCTCAGTTATTTCAAGCTCCACAGGAACCAGACTAAAGCCGAATTCCCGACGTATCTGATTGACAAGAAAACGTCTGTAAGAATCGGGGAAACCGGATTTTCGGTTAACAAAAGCAACAAAGCGAACCGGTTTAATAGAAACCTGAGTAACATAGCGAACCTTAAATGGCCGTCCTTTTTTTGTAGGAGGGGGCGTTAAGTCCACCCATTCGGATACCGCTCGGTTCAATTCCGAAGTATCCACTCTCCGGCTCTGCTGTTTATCTGCCTTTAATATTACATCCAGCAGATCCGCTATCCCGTACCCTTTCAATGCGGATATGGGTGTTAAAGGCGCCCAGTCAAGAATGGGGAATTGAAAACGAATACGGTCCACAGCTTTCTTGAGCTTCAACTTGTCCGGAACTTTTTCATCCCATTTATTCAAAGCCATAATAACTGTTCGGCCCTTTTTTACCGCTTGAGCAGTTATTTTTTTATCCTGATCCGACAGGCCCTCATCTGCATCAATCATCAGCAGAGTAACATCCGCTTCAAACATGGCCCTGATAGCCCGGTTCACCGAATAGTACTCCACATTCTCAGACACTTTGGATTTCCGCCGAATCCCGGCTGTATCAACAATTTTCAGTTGCCGGCCTTTATGTTCTGCCGCCCCGATAACCGTATCCCGGGTAGTACCGGCAATATCCGATACCAGAGAATACTCATTACCGGAAAGACGATTGGCCAGGGTAGATTTTCCAACATTCGGTTTTCCCACCAGTGCAAGGATAAGATCCGAAGGTTCTTCAGCCGCCTCATCACTATCGGCGTCTTCTGAAGCCAGTCGATCCATCACCAGCTCCAGTTTATCCCTGACAATTTCAGCCAGAGAGTCCATATTCCTACCGTGAGCTGCAGAAACAGGAAGGGGATCGCCCAGACCCACCGAATAAAATTCCGAGGCCAGATAATCTTTTTCAGGAGTATCAGCCTTGTTTACAACCAGAATCACCCTATCAGACTTATCCCGAAGTTCATCAACAAGCAGTTCATCTTCCGCCGTCATTTCACCAAGTTCAACCAGAAAGAGTATCAGATCGGCATCTTTGAGAGAGGAGATAGACCGTTCGGCTACAATATCATCAAAGCTGTCTTCGTATTCAACTTTTACGCCACCTGTATCCACCAGCAGCACCGGAATACCGGCAATGGAACAGAGTTCTTCAATAGCATCCCTGGTAACACCTGGGGTGGGATCTGTTATAGCCCTTCTCCTGCCGTAAAGCCGATTAAACAGGGTGGACTTACCTACATTGGGACGTCCGGCAATTACAACCCTGGGGCGGCGTTTATTCTTATTTGTCAAGTTTGTCTCCCATCCAACCGTTCAGATAGGACTCTACCTCATCTGCAGTGGCCATATTCATGATACTCTCCAATGCAACAGAAGCTTCTCCTGCATTGACCGAACGGATTATACGCTTGACTGCGGGGATACTGTAAGCACCCATGGAAAGATCGTCCAGGCCGAGGGCCAGAAGCATAACCGCCAGCACAGGATCTCCGGCCACCTCCCCGCAGACTCCCACAGGAATACATGCAGCCTCGGCATTCTCAACAGTCATTTTTATCAGACGCCACAGAGCCGGATGGTAAGGCTGATAAAGGGCGGCTATCTTTTCATTTCCACGGTCAACGGCCATTGTGTACTGAATTAAATCGTTGGTACCGATTGAGAAAAAATCCGACTTACGGGCCAGAACATCAGATATCAAAGCTGCTGAAGGTACCTCTATCATAATTCCCACCGGCATGTTTTTAGACATGGGAGTCCCTCCGGCCTCCAGATCCCTGCGTTCTTCAGCCAATATGGAAAGGGCCGAATCCAGCTCTTCCGCATTGGAAATCAACGGAAACATTACCCGCAGATTCCCGTACACCGAAGCCCGCAGCAGTGCCCTTAGCTGTGTACGGAAGATTTCTTCCTCTTCGAGACAGAACCTAATGGCCCGCCATCCCAGAAGAGGGTTACTTTCATCCAATCCATCCATGGAAGGAAGCAGTTTATCACCACCCACATCGAGAGTTCTGATGGTTACCGGCAGACCGTCCATTGCTTTGAGTACCTTTACATAAGCCCTGAACTGTCTATCCTCATCCGGTTGTTCCCGGGGGTTCATAAATAAAAACTCACTGCGGAACAAACCTACTCCCCGTGCATTGGATGCCAGGACAAGTTCAATTTCCTCAGGAATCTCAATATTTGCCAAAAGGTTGATTCTTTTACCGTCTTGTGTTTCGGCAGGCAGATTTTTCAGACCAACAAGTTCACTTTCCCGTTTTTCCTGTTCAAAGAGCTTTCCCCGGTAACAAATCAGGGTTTTTTCATCCGGATCGACAATAACAACGCCACGGTTGCCATCAACGATTAACAGGTCGTCAGGTTTAATATTCCGGGTAATAGAACGTAAGCCAAGAACCGCCGGGATGCCCAGAGAACGGGCCAGTATTGCCGTATGAGAGGTTTTGCCTCCTGCATCCAAGGCTATGCCTCTTACCTTGTCAGGATCCAGCATTATCGTTTCTGATGGCAGCAGATTGGGAGAGACAAGGATTACTTCTTTACTTATCCTGGTAAGTGACAGCCTTTCCCTATAGAGCAGCTGGTTTGTGATTCGCCGGGCGACATCCATGAAATCCAGAGAGCGTTCTGCCAGATACTCATCCCCGGAAGCCTCCAGACGATTTACCATGCTGTTAATATATTCGCTTAGTACCCATTCAACATTCTGCAGGGTTTCCGGGAGAGTTTTTTTAATTTTGTCGTTCATTTCCGGATCCTGAAGCATCAGCAGCTGAGCATCCAGAAGCTGATGTTTACCGGAAGCAGCCGCCCCCAGATTTTCCATCAGATTCCGGATCTCATCAGAGGCACGATCTACAGCTGACTGGTATCTGGACCACTCATTTTCAACTTCAGATTCTTGAAGGGAGTACTGTGGTAAAGGAATAGAATCAGCGTAATGGGCAAACACATGATGAATAGCGATGCCCGGGGATGCAGGTATGCCGTTGTATTCCTTCATTCCAATAAAATAATACGGATTATTCATACAGACTGTCAAATGAAATGTATCATTCCCTGAGGCATGACTCTGTTACGCCGGGAAGAAAGATGCCTATAATGCTTCTATGAGTGTTTCCCGGCAGAAAAAGAAACTGAACGACAGTAACCCAAGACGTAATCCATCAGGATTAGATAAAACCACCCTGTTCCTCAGCATCGCGGCAGTACTGCTTCTTATACTTGTAGTACTCTTTTTAAACCGTAACTTCGTAGAGTCTCTCTTTCCCGGGAATATCCCGGCAGTGGAAAATACAAGCAGCCCTGAAATTGAACGCATTGCTAATGATGGGGCTCAGGGAAAGCCAGAAGAACCTATTGTAAACCTTGGTGTTCCTGAACAGACCGCTGATGCACCCCCGTTGAAACCGCCGGAGGAGACTCCGAAAGATGTAACAGAGGGAAATGCAACAGCCAGGCTGTTCTTTATCAGGGTGAGTGACGAGGGTAAAATCAGTATTAAGAGTGTTCTCAGGCCGGTTCCCGCCAGCGGATCTCCTCTTACCACGTCTATCAGAGCTCTTCTGGATGGTCCACGTCCCAATGAACTCTCCAATGATGTACTCTCCCTTATTCCCGAGGGTTCCAAGTTAATCGGGGCCCGCATAGAAGACAGTGTGGCATTCCTGGATTTCAACGAACAGTTCCGTTTCAATGCACTGGGTATTGAGGGCTACAAATCTCAGGTTGAGCAGATCGTTTATACTGCAACAGAATTCTCGACAGTCAGAAAGGTTCAATTTCTCGTTGAGGGCCAGAGAATTGAGTATCTCGGAGGTGAGGGTTTCTGGGTTGGCGGCCCGTTGGGACGTGAGGATTTTTAGTCAGTCTGACCTCTGTCGACGTTCCGATTCATCCAGGGCATCCTCAATACGTTTCTCCACATAGAGAGAATCTGGGGCCTTTACCCCGGACAACAGAAGGAATATTTCCGCATTCCCTTTTCGCCCGGTTATCCGGGAGGCTGCGGCATCATGTGCATAAACACCTTCAAAGAGTAAATCTTTTATCAAAGATTTCAATACATCTGCCCGGGCTTCACGGGTTCTGACAACTCCGTCAAAGTTTTTTTCCACCGGCTGCTCAAACTGCGGCTTCACCAGGGCCAGAATCTGCCCTCCGCCTGTCAGGCTTAAAAGTTTCGATGCAGCACCTCTGAGAGAGCGGAAAGACAGGTCTGCTACGGCAAAAACAGGGGGTGGATTAAACTCTTCCCGGTTCAGATTCATCAGATTCGTCTGTTCATAAACCTGCACCCTCTTATCAGAGCGCAGCTTCCAGGCAAGCTGGTTGTATCCCACATCTACAGCATGGACACAGACAGCCCCCACCGAGAGAAGACAATCGGTAAATCCTCCGGTTGAGGAACCTGCATCAAGACACACCATGCCCGAAGGATCCAAAGACATATCATACAGAGCTCCCTCCAGCTTCAATCCGCCCCGGCCCACATACTTGTCTACTTTCCAGATTATTTCGGCATCACCCGGAACAGCGGTTTTCGGATTACTAACTTTTTCCCCATTTACAATAATTTCACCGCATAGTATAGCTGAATAGAGCCTTTTTGAATCTTTCTCCGGATAACGGGAGGTTAGCAATAGTTTCAAAGAAGTCCAGCCGGAACGTAATTTATCGGCCACTTATCAAGATTCCTCGGGTACCCGGCGGATTCTCTGAATCCCGAGAGCCTTTCCAGTTTCTGAATCAATTTCCAGAAGTACACCCTGAAGAGCTGCCGGAGCATCATGAACTTCCATTCGAATAGGCAGCTGGGTTAATGACCGACGAATAGAAAGTTCCGGTCTGGTTCCGATAACACTATTCTCAGGACCGCACATACCCAGGTCGGTAATAACCGCTGTTCCCCCGGATAGTATTCTTTCATCACTTGTTGGCACATGAGTGTGTGTACCCAGCACAGCAGAAACCCTGCCGTCCAGGGTATGAAACATGGCTTCCTTTTCCCTTACATCCTCAGCATGAAAGTCAACAATGATACACTTTGTCTGCTCACGTAATCTGGAAACGGCCTTTTTAGCAGAACTGAAAGGACAGTCGATGGAAAACCCCATTCTCTCACGCCCCTGAATATTGAGAAAACCTATTTTACGGCCTGCTTTCTCAAGGACTGCTGTTCCATGCCCCGGTACACCAGATGGATAGTTCTCAGGCCGGAGAAGGTTTTTTTCAGAATCCAGCAAAGGGAAAATATCATCTTTCTGCCAGATATGATTCCCGCTGGTAATAACAGAAACACCCATAGAGAAAAGTTTATCCATATCCTCTGGAGTCAGTCCGAAACCATCTGCAAGATTCTCTCCGTTTACAGCAACAAGCTGAGCAGCCGTTTCTTTTACAAGAGGAGAAAGGCCTACAAAGAGAGCCCGCAGGCCGGGCTTTCCAACCAGATCGCCGAGAAATAGAATCCGCATGTTTTTCATGTCAGAACTCTCCTGGTTCCAATTGCTTAAAAAAACGCCGGAGCATCATTCGACGCAACCGGCGCTTATCACTTATACTGAAATTTGCTTAACGTGCGTACTCAACTACCCGGGTTTCTCTAATAATCGTAACTCTGATTCTACCGGGGAATTTCAATTGGTCTTCTATATTTTTAGCAATATCCTTGGCCAGTTGTTTTGACTGATTATCATTAATACGCTCATGATTTACCATAATACGCAATTCACGACCTGCCTGTATGGCAAACACCTTATCCACACCGTCAAAACTCATAGCAATCTTCTCAAGGTTTTCAAGACGCTTAATATAATTGTCCAGGGTTTCACGCCGGGCTCCGGGGCGGGCCGCTGAGATAGCATCAGCCAACTGAACAATAACACCTTCCGGAGAGATTATTTCTTCATCGTCATGATGAGCGGCAATGGCATTCACAACTCTGGGCTCTTCACCCATCCGCCTGGCAAGATCACCACCTATCTCCGCATGTCCGCCTTCACCATCGGTTTCCAAACCCTTTCCAATGTCGTGAAGCAGGGCTCCCCTTTTGGCTATAGTTACATCGGCTCCCACTTCACTGGCAATCATACCGGCAAGGATAGCAACCTCCTTGGAATGTGAAAGAACGTTCTGACCGTAACTGGTTCGGAAATGCAACCGGCCGAGGGCACGTATTCCCTCGGGACGCATGTCGTGGATACCGAGGTCAAAAAGCACACGCTCCCCTTCCTCATAAATAATCTGACTGATTTCCTTAGCTACCTTCTGAACAACTTCCTCAATTCGGGCCGGATGTATCCTTCCGTCCTGGATAAGCCGTTCAAGAGCCGTTTTGGCAATAGTTTTCCTGATCGGATCGAAACATGAGATAACAACAGCCTCGGGAGTATCATCAATAATGATATCAACACCGGTTAAGGTCTCCAGGGTGCGTATATTACGGCCCTCACGACCAATAATCCGTCCCTTCATCTCATCATTCGGCAGACTCACTGAAGTAACGGTAATTTCCGAACTTACCTCTGTAGCCAGACGCTGAATGGTTGTAATGAGAATGTCCCGGGCTTTCTTGTCCGCAGTAACCTGGGCTTCCTGTTCTATCTTGTTAATTAATACCTGCGCGTCATGCTTTGCCTCATTTTCGAGACTCTGCATGAGGATCTTCTTCGCTTCCTCGGCGCTGAGACCGGAAATTCTTTCCAGCTCAGCTTGCCAACGTAATTCCTCATCTTCCAGCTTCCTGGCCCGGTTCTCCATTTCGTCATGTCTTTGATTCAGATTTGACTGACGCTTTTCAAGTTCCGAAGTTTTCCGATCTAAATTGTCCTCTTTCTGCTGGACCCGCTTCTCATATCGCTGAAGATCTGTTCTCTGCTCACGAATCTCACGTTCAAACTGCCGACGTTCCTCAAGGATTTTATCCTGTGCTCCGAGGAGAACCTCTTTTTTGGCATTTTCCGCTTCTGTTACAGCAGTTTCTTTCAGCCTGAGTGCTTTTTGTTCTGATGAAGAAAGTTGATTTCTAGCGTATAAAAACCGGATTAACCACCCGATAATAACGCCGCCGAGGGGAAGGATGATCATAAAAATAATGTTCAGCATGGTTCCCCCTATGATGCATTTTCAAACTATGATTATACAGTCGACCAAACTATGGTCAAGGGGCAGTGTTTTTTTCCTCAGGAATGCGCTTTAAAGCTATTATCAGCCAAATAAGGATTTACAAAAAGCCTTAATCATTGACAATCATGGCTAGAGGATCGACTGGTGGATCTTTAAATCCCAGGAAAATATATGATTGAGAGCCATGGTACAATACGGGGAGGAACAAAGCGGACCGAATATATCGAAAATCGTTGTGACTGGTTTTCTCTGCATATAAAGATCCGGAAAGATCGGGAATAAAAATCATTTTTCTTTCTCCGAACCACTCAGACCACAACGGTTCATTTCGGGTTATTGATAAATTTGTGGCACTCTCATCATCCAGACCGACAGAATAATCTGTTTCCAGTCCCTTTCCAGAACCGGCGAGGAGTACTCCGCAGATGGCATTATAGTCTTTTGAAAGGCTCATCAATGACTTGTAAATTCCTGTAGCTCCCTTCTTGAAGCCCTGGAGAAATCGATCGAAATCCAAGCCTTCATCAGTCCAGATGAGCTCTGCCGTCTCATTTCCGAAATCAAAACTATCTTCGAGGTCGTCGAATCCTGGAAGAATACCGGTTGTTCTGGTTTTAACAAGGGTTTCCATGGAATCACCACGTTCAGGAACAGCAACAGGTTTCGAAAGAGTATCGGTAACATTAGATGTAATGCGCTCTTTAATATCATCAATTGTAAAGAATTCAACATTCTCTATCCCGGTACTGGCTACCGGAGACTCTTCAAGCTCTGAATCATCCAGTACATCCAAATCCTCAAGCTCTTCAACTTCTTCCAGTTCGTCTACTTCATCAAAATCATCAATCACTTCTTCTAAATCCTGCATTTCTGCGGAAGTCTCTTCATCATGATGAATAGTCTCGGTCTTTTTGAACTCTTTGTCGAACATATACAACCTGTCCTGATCAACCTTGTCAATCTCAATCAACTCCCTGGTGTCATCCGAGAGTACAACAGGAAGAACTTCCAAAACATTTTCTTCCACGTTCTCATCACTCTCAAGTAAATCCAGCTCCTCTAAATCATCTGATATATCTTCGTGTTCCGTAATTCCCGGTGTTACACCAACCTCTTCTACTTCATCCAGCTCTTCTATTTCGTCCAGCTCTTCTACTTCGTCCAGCTCTTCTACTTCGTCCAGCTCTTCTACTTCGTCCAGCTCTTCTACTTCGTCCAGCTCTTCTACTTCGTCCAGCTCTTCTACTTCGTCCAGCTCTTCTACTTCATCCAGCTCTTCTACTTCATCCAGCTCTTCTATTTCGTCCAGCTCTTCTACTTCGTCCAGCTCTTCTACTTCGTCCAGCTCTTCTACTTCGTCCAGCTCTTCTACTTCATCCAGGCTGATATTCAGTCTTTTTCCAGGTGTCGGTGGAACAGCAGAAACAGGGTCCTGAACTCTCAATCCTGCAAGAGCCTCAGGTGACACAACAAACTTTGCCTCGGCTACAGCCCGAGTTATCATATCCTCAAGCTGTTTCATGTCTATAGGCGGTGAGGCAGTCAAATCTGTTGCCGTATCCCCGGTACCTGAAGTTTTCTGCTCAGATTCATTCTCACCCAATATCTCAATAATCCTGGTCCAACCCTCATCAATCAGCTTGTCTGCATCTTCAAGCTTCTTCCCACTTAATGTGCCAAGACCGGTTCTTAACTCCGTTTTAACTTCATTACGCTGTGATTCAAGGTCAATTAAACGAAGTTTCCTATCCTCATGATGCTCCAGCCAATCTCTTAGCAAACTCACTTGGAGTTTTTTAATTCTACTGCGGAGAACTTCTGTTTTATCTGTGCGTATATTTTGAAGCAGAAAAACCAGTAAGGCTGTTGAAATGAATACTGTTAACAGAATTAAAATCTGGATAGTAACTGTAAAGCTGAAAAGACGCCCTGGCACCAGTTTCCCGAGATATGTACTATCTGGTGCAAGTCTGCTTACAAGCCAGTATTTTTCACCACGATCTTCAGAAATAACGGCAAACTCAGCCGGAGTACTCTCATCAGGCCACAGTAATTCAATGCTATCAATAACAGAGATTACCTGCTCCGGCCTGATGTCAACAATCAAACCTCTGCTTCCAACGATATAAACCTTACCACCACCGGAAGAAAGTCCTTCACTTGTAAGAAGTTCAGAGAGCTCTTCTGTTCCTGTATAAACAAGCATCCAGCCTCTTGTAACAAAGCCTGAATCTTGAACCGGCAGCTTGTATATCAGGCGCTGACTTTCACCATCGAATATTATTAATCTATTAGAATCAGACTGAGCAGGGTTTAACTCAAAACTGTCTGAGACCTGTTCCCAATTTCTATAAAGTCTTCTCCCATCCACACCTGTCTGCTCGTTCCCGATATCACCTGCAAAAGTGGAATATTGTATCCTTCCATCATTATCAACAATCCGTATACCTTGATACCCCATTAAGCGGTCTTCCAGAGAAATAGTTACATCTGAACGGTATTTAATTTCACTTTCACGTTGAACAAGAGAAAAAACTGATTGATAGTTCCGATCCCTGGCTAATGCATCAAAACGGGAATAATAGCTATCAGACCAGGAAGTATAAACATCTGATATTTCATCTAACCTGGAAATCTGGTCTGTCTTTACTCTTGCACTGAAAAAATCGGTTTCCAATACATTGAACAAACCGGTATAGGCAATTGCGGTAAATCCACCTGTAACAAGAAGAGCTATGAGAATATTGAGTGCAACTTTTTGTGATGTTCTCATTTGTTACAGGGGATCCCCTTCATGACTCCATTTATAAGCTTTTTCCTTTATACATAATAAAGAAAAAGGGAGCAGCAGAGGCATTCACTCTACTTACTCCCTTCTATAATCGGTAGTTATGAACCTTAACCTGAATAATGAATGTAATCATAAAACAGGCTTATTACGATCAACTGTAGCCATGCTTTCCCTGCGCTCATTTAGATCCCGCGACTTACCAAAAGCCTTAGCGAAGAACAATTACGGCATTCGCTTGGGAATCAGTAAAGCAATTCCTGAACTTAATCGGAGACTTTCTCTGCATCCTGTTTATCATCGACCGGTTTATCAACTTTCACTTCTTTTACCGAAGAATCTTCAGAGGGTGAAGTTTCAATCGCTGGTTTTTCTGTTGCTGGTTTCTCATCAACGGGTTTTTCTGCTGCTGGTTTCTCATCAACAGGTTTTTTTGCTGCTGGTTTTTTAGCTGTTTTCTTTTTAGCTGCAGGTTTCTTTTTCTCAGCGGTTTTATCTTCATCCGAAAGAAATTCAAGAATAACCATATCAGCCGCATCTCCGGATCTTTTTCCAAGTTTAAGAATACGGGTATATCCTCCGGGTCTCTCGGTAAACCGGGGTCCAACCTCTGTAAAAAGTTTATTGATTATATCCTTCTCATAAACTATTTTGGCAACAATTCTACGATTATGAACTGAATCAATTTTTGCACGAGTAACCAATTTCTCAGCTGTTCTACGGATCTCTTTGGCTTTTGCCTGAGTTGTCTCTATTCTCTCATACTTGATGAGAGAAGTTACCATATTACGGTGAAGAGCCTTACGATGGCTGGCTTTACGTCCCAGCCGATTGAATCCTTTTCTGTTATGCATCTTATCCTAATCCTCATCTACGGAAACAGACTCTTCAGCAACTGTAAAATCACCGGTTTCTTCTGCACCGTCGGTACTCTGACTCGGCTTCCCGAGCTTGATGGAATTTTTGAGTACACTATAATCAGTCATTCCCAGGCTGAGGTTCCACTCTTTAAGCTTTTCCTTGATTTCCTGGAGAGACTTTTTCCCGAAATTTCGAGTTTTTGCAATATCATCTTCTGTACGCCTGGTAAGATCGCCTATTGTCTTGATATTGGCATTCTTAAGACAGTTACTGGAACGGACCGAAAGTTCAAGCTCTTCCACCGGTGTTTCCAACAGAGCACGGATTCTTTCTTCTTCCTCATCAACGTCGTCATCACCGACTACATCATCTTCGTCAAAGTTGATAAAGATAGTAAAATGATCCTTGGCTACCTTTGCAGCTTCAGCCAAAGCATTTTCAGGAGCTATAGTACCATCTGTCCAGATTTCAAGGTTAAGTTTGTCATAATCTGATCTCTGACCAACCCTGGTATCCTCAACTGAGTACTTCACTTTAATGATCGGGCTGAAAATGGAATCAACTGGTATAGTGCCGATATGCTCTATATACTTTTCATTCATTTCAGCAGGCACATAACCACGGCCGAGATTAACCTGAATCTCAAAATCCAGATTACCCTCTTCCATGACAGTACAGATTAACTGATCTTTATTTGCAACTTCAATTCCGCCTTTCTCTAGATCGGCTCCTGTAATTGCTCCCTGCCCTTTCCATTCAACATGAATGGTTTGTTCATCAACGTCATCAGGTAAGTGAAGACGTAGAGATTTCATGTTACTTATAATTACAGGTGTATCCTCTACAACATGAGGTATTGCCTCGAATTCGCTGGTTACAACATGAGAATTACCTTCTTCATTAAACGTGGTAATTCTAACTGCAGAAACAGCGTATCCCTGAATTGAGGAGAGAAGAATGCGTCTAAGGGTATTGCCGATAGTTGTGCCATACCCCCGCTCAAAGGGATAAGCAATAAATTTGCCATAATCCCGGGTCTCCTCACTATGTTCGAAGGTGATTCCCTTCGGTCTTTTGAAACCCTTCAGGAGGTTTTTTCTAGCCATATATGCTCCTTACGCGGCCTTGAAACCTGAGAGAGAATGAAAATAAATAGAAGAATTCTTCTTAGCAACTCCATCCTGCATCTGGTTTCCTGATAATTAAACCCTTCGACTCTTCCGAGGCCGGCAGCCATTGTGTGGAATCGGTGTAATATCCTTGATAGTCTTAACTTTAAGTCCAAGGTTTCCAAGAGATCTTATTGCTGATTCTCTGCCTACACCAGGTCCTTTAACATAAACATTAACAATCTGTAAACCATAATCACGAGCGCGGGTTGTTGCTGTTTCAGCAGTAGTCTGCGCTGCATATGGTGTGGACTTTTTAGCTCCACGGAATCCGAGAGAACCTGCACTGCACCATGAGAGGGCATTCCCCTTCAGGTCTGTGATGGTAACAATCGTATTGTTGAAAGTAGCCTGTATATAAACATTTCCCTCAACAACTGTCTTTTTTTCTCTTTTCTTTTTTGCCATCTACTTACACTCCGCCTATTTCTTCTTCCTGGCAACGGTTTTCGCCCTGCCCTTTCGGGTTCTGGCGTTTGTTTTCGTCCGTTGACCACGCAAGGGAAGACCTTTCCTGTGGCGAAGTCCTCTGTAGCAACCTATATCCATCAATCTCTTAATGTTCAGGGCTGTCTCAGAACGGAGCCGTCCTTCAACTTTGAAGTCATTCTCAATAACTTTCCTGAGACTGTTCACCTCTTCAGCGGAAAGTTCATTAATCCGATTCTCGGGATTTACACCAGTCTTCTCACAGATCTGCCGGGCCGAAGTCCGTCCTATACCGAAGATGTAAGTCAGTGCAATATCCGCATGTTTATTGGGCAGGTCGATACCCGCGATTCGCGCCATCGAGGCCTCCTATTTTTGCCGTTGCTTATGCTTGGGGTTATCGCAAATAATACGCACCACACCGCGGCGGCGAATTACTTTGCACTTCTCGCAAATTGGTTTAACGCTCGCTCTCACTTTCATCGCGTGCTACCTCTTGTATTTTTTTACAAATTCCGAGAGCGTAATTTACCGCTCTTGGTTAATCCTTCGTGATGATGCATCTTCAGATGCCCCTCTATCTGACTCATGGTATCCAAGTCTACACCAACCATAATCAACAATGATGTACCTCCCATGATATACGCCATTTGCCGGGGGAAACCGGGTATAACGATAATCAACAGGGAAGGGATCAATGCGATCATAGCGAGGAACATGGAACCTGGCAACACAATTCGGTTCAGGATACGAGTGAGATATGCTTCCATATTCTCGCTGCGTATTCCCGGAATTGAACCGCCATTCTCTCTTATCTGTTTAGAAATCTCAACAGGATTAAGAGATACCTGCGTATAAAAATATGCGAAAAAGATAATCAGCAGCGTGTAGAGAGTAAGGTACAAAGGCCCCCTTGTTCCAAACGCAGTTGCTACTTTGCCCCAGAACTCACTATTCCCCGAAGCCAGACTGCTTGACAGCTGAACAGGTATAGTGAGTATTGAGGAGGCAAAAATTACGGGAATAACACCCGATGGATTAATCTTAAACGGTATGTATGAGCTCTGACCTCTGTATTGTTTTCTTCCGACAATCCGGCTTGCATAGTTAACGGGTATCTTTCGAAGACCCTGCTGCTCATATATTACGAGGATAACCACACCGACAAACATGACAAAAGTTAGTATTACAAAAACTTCATTCAGATTCTGAGCCCTTATTTCCCGGAACATAACTATGAAAGCATTGGGCATCCTTGCAACGATTCCAGTAAAGATTAACAGTGAGATACCATTACCTACACCCTTCACATTAATCTGCTCACCAAGCCACATCAGTAATATTGTTCCGGCAGTTGTTGTCAGCATACCAAGCATCAGGAATTGCCATTTTGCGATTCCGGAAATTACAACACCATAGTTCAAAGGCATCTGAAGCAGTGCGGCTCCCTGCAGTAGACACACTAACACAGTGGCGTAACGGGTAAAACGCTGGATTTTCTTCCTTCCACCGTCTTCCTCACTGATTTTTTTCAGAGCCGGAAAAACCAGCATAAGAACCTGCATTATAATACTGGTTGTAATGTAAGGCATCACTCCCAGCATAAAAATGGAAAAGTTCTTGAAAGCACCTCCGGAAAAGAAATCCAGGTAGTCGACGATACCCTGACCGTCTCCACCACTTCCAGAAAAAAACCGACTGAGTGCTCCCATATCAATACCCGGAACCGGTATGATAGAACCAATTCTATGAACTACAAGAACACTCAATGTGAAAAAAATACGGTTCCGGAGATCTCGTATTCTGAAGATGTCGACTAACGGGTTATTTGCCATGTTTTTCCGCTATTCCTTTGCTTCTGAACCAGCTGCATTGTCAACAACACTGCCGCCAGCTTTTTCTATTTTTTCTTTAGCAGACGCAGATACGGCTGGAACACTTACTTCAAGCTTCTTTTTAAGATCGCCGACACCGAGAATCTTCACAAGTTTTTCGCTCTTTTTTACAAGGCCTTTCTGTACCAGTGTTTCCAGATTAACCTTTTCTCCATCAGCATACAGCTTCTCGAGAGAAGAGACATTAACAACAATATATTCTTTTTTAAAAGGGTAATTTGAAAACCCTCGAGCAGCAACACGGCGGTACAAAGGCATCTGGCCACCCTCAAAACCGGTTCGCACACCACCACCGGACCGAGCTTTCTGACCCTTATGTCCCTTTCCTGAAGTCTTTCCGGATCCTGAGGATCTACCCCGACCGACAATACTTTTCTTTTTACTGGCACCCTTTGGCGCTCTAAGTTGATTTACACTCATAAGCTTACAGCTCCTCCACCTCTACAAGGTGTGAAACGGATCTTACCATTCCCAGGATAGCATCATTGGCTTCTCTCTCAACTGTAGAATTCAATTTCCTGAGTCCAAGAGCTTTTACAGTTTTGCGCTGCTCCGGCTTTCGTCCGATCGTACTTCTAACCAGCTTTACCCTGATTTTAGGATATTTTTTCTTTGCCATTATCAGCCCCACATATCCTTAAGGTTTTTACCCCTTCCACCGGCTATTTTAGGAGCCTGCATCAGGTTCTCAAAACCATTGAAAACACCTTTTACAATGTTCATGGTATTTTTTGAACCAAGACTTTTAGCCAGAATGTCATGCACACCAGCAGCTTCCATAATAGCCCTAACAGGGCCACCGGCAATAATACCAGTACCAGGAGCAGCAGGTTTCAGAAGCACTGAAGCACTTTTATAGACACCAACTATCTCATGAGGAAGTGTGGTTTTCTTAAGGGGTATAACAACCATATTCCGTTTGGCTTTATCAACACTTTTGCGTATTGCTTCAGAAACATCATTAGCTTTGCCAAATCCAAATCCGACTTTCCCTTTACCGTCACCAACTACCATCAGCGCACTGAAAGACATCTTTCTTCCGCCTTTTACAGCTTTAGAAACACGATTCAGCCTGATAAGCTTCTCGGTAAACTCTTTATCTTCATAACGTTCTCTACCAGCCATGCTATCTCCTAGAACTTAAGACCCGATTCTCGGGCCCCGTCGGCTACAGCTTTCACAATACCGTGATAATGGTAACCGTTTCTGTCGAAAATGACCGCCTTGATATTGGCTTTTTTAAGTCGTTCAGCAATTATATTACCGACAGCTTTGCCACCATCTACGGACCGCTTAACCCCGGCAAGTTCTTTCTCCAATGTGGAAACAGAAGCCAGTGTCGTACCGGTAGTGTCATCAATGGCCTGAACGCTGATATTCTTATGGCTTTTAAAAACCGTCAGACGTGGACGTTCAGATGTTCCTTGAATCTTTTTCCGGACTCTTCGTTTACGCTGGGCATGCTTGTGCCATTTATCTTTCAGCCTATCCATAACTGCATCCCTACTTCACGCCGCTCTTACCGACTTTACGGCGGACGTTTTCATTATCATACCGAATCCCTTTACCTTTATATGGTTCCGGAGGTCGGAGTTTTCGGATTTCGGCAGCAACCTGCCCCACAATGGCTTTATCGATACCACTGACTGAAACCTTATTGTTTCCTTCAACGCTTAAAGCAACACCTTCAGGGGTTACATACTCAACCTGATTTGAAAAACCCAGGTTAAGCATAAGAACCTTTCCATTTAATTCAGCTCGATAACCG
>Ga0209633_10000320_pt1 | contig 56824 bp, 43 predicted proteins | sample Cruoilmetagenom1_FD_187290 | JGI IMG/M metagenome (GOLD analysis project Ga0209633, IMG submission 187290) | Oil polluted marine microbial communities from Coal Oil Point, Santa Barbara, California, USA - Sample 1 (SPAdes) (version 2) | ecosystem: Environmental > Aquatic > Marine > Oil seeps ... | reverse complement strand
AGCAATTTCAGATGCTGTAGCTACATTATTTTGTAACATCTTCATTGCTTTTTCAAGCCTAAACTCTCGTATATATTGACTCGTAGATTTTCCGGTATTAACATGTAATTTTCTATGTAGCTGGGCACGACTCATTCCTATCTCTTCGGTTAATTCTTTAACCCCGAAAAGTTCATTGTCTAAGTTGGCTTCAAGCACTGTATTTAACTTATTAATAAGTGCATGGTCCATAGAAAGTTCACTAGACATAGTGCTAATTTTATTTTTCTTGCACGTTGCATAGTTATTATAACAGATTGAATTAAATAACTACAATTTCCAAAGTTACAATCAAAAACCCAGTTTGTCAATGACAATGGTCAGTGTATATTAGTGCACTAGCACTTGAAAAAGGTTATGTACTCTAATTTTTGGTAGAATTATTAAAATCACTTGCCGTTAAGAAGAAAAAAACTAAAGCATAAAAAACCCTTAAATTAAAGGAAATTTAAGGGTTTGACGCTCGCATCGAATTTTATGAAATGTTATCTAATCTAAAAATCCTAACCATTTTGATGCAATCGTAATAAGGATGATAACCACACCCGAGATAAATAATACCCTAACTAGTTTATCCCAAAAATGATTATCATATTGTTTAATACTCTTTCTCTTTCCTTTACTGTTTTGGTCGAACATATTTTAAATGTCTTTGCTTTCTTTAACCAAATGTACATCAACGTTTTTAGTTGTAAAAGGCTTAGATGCAGATTGGGGGAAAATCCCCGATTAAAAGGGGAAAAATCCCCTTTGTAATTTTGTGGACAAAATTGTAAACTATTTTAATTTATGATAGGTATCTTTGTATAAATCGTTAATAAGTTAAATATCATGACAGAAACAGTTTTTAGTATTTTATTAGGAATAGGCTTGGCGGCTTCTGTTGGGTTTAGAATCTTTGTTCCATTATTCGCATTAAGCATAGCGTCCTTTTATAATATTATTCCGTTGAATGATAATTGGGAGTGGATTGGCAGTACTGCCGCAATGATCGTATTAGGGATAGCTACAATTGTAGAAATTGGAGCATATTTAATACCATGGTTTGATAATTTATTAGATACGATCGCAGTACCATTGGCTGCTGTGGCAGGGACAGCCGTAATGCTTTCTACTGCCGCTGAATTAGATCCGTTAATTACTTGGTCATTGGCAATTATAGCCGGAGGAGGTACAGCTACAGCCATTAAAACTTCAACCAGTACAACTAGATTGGCCTCAACTGCAACTACGGGTGGTATTGCAAATCCAATTGTTTCAACTGTAGAATCAACTACTTCTGTAGTGATGTCTGTTTTGGCTTTTCTTTGGCCTCCACTAGCAATCATCTTTGTGATAATAATATTGTGGCTATTCTTTAAAGTATTTAAATGGTTTAGAGTCAGTAAGCAGTAAACACTCTTCCGTTTGCAGTAAGTTTTAGTTTGTTAATATGAATGATTACTAAATAACTTAGTAACTCAATAACAAATAACCATATTTTTCTTTTTTAATTTCAGATATTTGCATCTTATTATTAAAACTTAATGGCACAAAAACCAAGCATACCAAAAGGGACCAGAGATTTTACATCTACAGAAGTTGCAAAGCGTAACTATATTTTTGATACTATAAAACTTTCATTTGAAAATTTCGGATTCCAACCCATTGAAACACCGGCATTTGAAAACTCTTCTACTTTGATGGGGAAATATGGTGAGGAAGGAGATAGATTGATCTTTAAGATTTTAAATTCGGGGGATTATTTAAATAAAATAGAGGATAAATTATTGAATGATAAAAATAGTAAATCTCTCACCCCTAAAATTTCTGAAAAAGCATTGCGTTATGATCTAACTGTACCTTTTGCGCGTTATGTAGTACAACACCAAAATGAAATTGAGTTCCCATTTAAACGCTATCAAATGCAATCCGTTTGGCGTGCTGATAGACCTCAAAAAGGACGCTATAGAGAATTTTATCAGTGTGATGCCGATGTAGTTGGTAGTACCTCTTTATGGCAAGAAGTTGAATTTATACAATTATATGATGATGTTTTTACCAAACTTGGTTTGACCAATACGCTAATTAAAATAAACAATAGAAAGATTCTTTCGGGTATAGCAGAAATTATTGGTGCGTCAGATAAATTAATAGATTTTACGGTTGCCCTTGACAAAATTGATAAGATTGGTGAAGAAGGAATTATAACAGAAATGTTGAGTAAAGGGATTACCCAAGATGCCATTGAAAAACTCAAACCATTATTTAGTTTGAGCGGAACAAATGAAGAAAAATTAGATCAGTTGAAAGTTATGCTTCAAAGTTCCGACGAAGGTTCTCAAGGCGTTGCTGATTTGAAGTTTGTTATAGATAATGTAACCAAATTAGGTCTACAGCAATCTAATGTGCAGCTTGATGTAACTCTGGCAAGAGGACTTAACTATTATACCGGTGCAATTTTTGAAGTTGTTGCCGATAAAGTAAGTATGGGTTCCATTGGTGGAGGTGGTAGATATGACGATTTAACGGGAATATTTGGATTAAAAGATATGAGCGGCGTTGGTATCTCATTCGGTTTAGATAGAATTTATTTGGTGTTGGAAGAATTAAATTTGTTTAATGAAATAAGCCTGCCAAAACCAAAAGTGGTCTTTTTAAATTTTGATGAGGAAACAACGTTCGTTAAATTAGAAGCTATCAAAAGATTGCGTCAAAATGATGTAAAATGTGAATTGTATCCTGATGTTGCGCAAAGTAATAAGCAACAAAAGAAGCAATGGAAATATGTAAATAATAGAAAAATTGAATTTGTTATTTCTAATGTTAAAGGTGAAATATTCACATTGAAAAATATGAATGATGGAGAGCAAAAGGATTGTAATGTTGATGAATTGCTTAAAATAGTAAAGAATTTGTAATTTTGTAAAAAATTTAATGACATGTTTGAAGGGAAAAATGGTAAGTGCATTGAAGAAATTGGTGAGAATCATATAGCAACATCGGCTGAAACGCCTTTACGTGAGGATGCTTTCGTTATTTCAGAAGAAGATAAGATACAATCTATTGAAGAAGATGTAGCGCATATATTGCACACTTTAGGGATGGATTTAACAGATGACAGCTTAAAAGGAACTCCTCGTAGAGTTGCGAAAATGTTTGTTAAGGAGATTTTTGGAGGATTGAACCCTAAAAAGAAACCCAAGGCTTCTACATTTGATAATAATTATAAATATGGTGAGATGTTAGTAGAGAAAAACATTACGGTTTATTCTACTTGCGAACATCATTTACTCCCCATAGTAGGTAAAGCCCATGTAGCATATATTTCAAACGGAAATGTCATTGGCTTGTCTAAAATGAATCGTATTGTTGATTATTTTGCAAAACGACCTCAAGTTCAAGAACGTCTCACTATGCAAGTGGTTCAAGAATTACAAAAGGAATTAGGTACAGAAGATGTGGCTTGTATTATTGACGCAAAACATTTATGTGTGAACTCTCGTGGAATTAGAGATGTGTCCAGTAGCACAGTTACTTCAGAATTTGGTGGTAAGTTTAAGGACGAGGCAACAAAACGTGAGTTTTTAGATTATATAAAATTAAAGACTGAGTTTGAGTAAAGATTTGTCATTCCTTCGTAGGCAGGAATTCAGAAAATACGCTGTGATAATATTATAACCCACTCAAAAACTCAAGCGTATCAACTCCATCGGCATAATCAGTTAAAGATGGTTGTTGTGTTTGGCCGAAAGGTACAGCATTTTCTAAGACATTACTCACAACACACTGAATATCATTAGTATCATCTTGTAGCTTTCTTTTCAAACTATCAAGATTATCATAATATTCATAAAAAAGAGTGGCAATAGGGGAAGAGTAGCTAATATCTTCCTTTAATATTAAAAAACCGTTTTCTAATAATTTATACTCACTCATTAGATAAACAGTCTTATTATAATCGTAGTTATTTTGATATTTTGTGTAATTTATAAGTTCTTTATAATCAAAAATTGCTTTAAATAATTTATCGAAATTATAATTTTTGGGAACAAATAATTTTGAAACACTTCTGCATCCTAATCCGAAATATCTAAATATATCTTCACCTAGTTTATTTAATTCTTCTTGGGTTTCATTGCCGCTAATTATAGCAACACTATTCCTGTTTTTTCTAATAATATTAGGATACTTTCCAAAATAGAAATCAAAATAACGGGCAGTATTATTACTACCTGTAGCTATGGCCGCATCAAAACCTTCTAATTTTTCTTCTGAAAATTGTATATACCCTTTAAATCCGGGTTCAACATGCTCTAAATATTTAGCTATTAATGGTAAAAAGTGTTTATCATTAGAGGATAATTTTATCAGTACTTTATTACCGGATAGTAACACGGATAAAAAATCATGAAATCCTACTAGAGGAATATTTCCAGCCATGATAACAGCAATAATTTTCGAATCTGTAACATTTAAAGTGTAAGGTGCAGTCCACTTATTTATAGTATTATATGTCAACTGTTTAGACCAGCTCTCAAGTGCATATAAAATATTATCTTCTGTAAACCAACCATTGGTTTCTTTTGCTCGCTTTACAAGTAGTTTAAGCGATTCAAAAAAGAGTTCGTTATATAAAATATCATTTTTTTGTTCAACTTTCTTTCTGGAGAATTGACTTAGGAAATTACCTAATTTAACAAAAGCTTCGATTCTTTTTTCTAACAACATTTATTGATTTTTTGTCCCGGTAAATATCGGGATGTTTTTAGTAAGTTTGCACTGCAAATTTAAATGAAATAATATAATGGCAATTATAATTACAGACGAATGTATAAATTGTGGAGCTTGTGAGCCGGAATGCCCAAATACTGCGATATATGAAGGTGCCGAAGATTGGAAATATAAAGACGGGACTTCATTAGAAGGTGATGTTGTGTTGCCAAATGGCAAAAAAGTAAATGCGGATGAAGATCAAGAACCTATTAGTGACGAATTATATTATATAGTGGCAGATAAATGTACAGAGTGTAAAGGCTTTCATGATGAACCACAATGCGCGGCTGTTTGTCCGGTAGATTGCTGTGTGCCTGATGAAGAGAATGTTGAAACAGAAGAAGTATTGTTAGATAAACAGCGTTTTATGCATCCTGAATAAACAATCAAAAATTATTATTAACTAATTGGATCCTGAAAGTAAAATTTTAGGATTTTTTATTTATAGACTAATAGAAGTAAACTGTATATTTGCACCTCAAAAATTTAATATCAAATGAAGGCCGGAATTGTAGGATTGCCAAATGTTGGAAAATCAACATTATTTAATTGTTTATCAAATGCAAAAGCACAAAGTGCAAACTTTCCTTTTTGTACCATAGAACCAAATATTGGTGTGGTAAATGTGCCTGACATGCGTCTGGAAAAGTTAGAAGCACTTGTTAATCCTGAGCGGGTAATGCCGGCAACTGTAGATATTGTAGATATTGCAGGCTTAGTAAAAGGTGCAAGTAAAGGTGAAGGCTTAGGTAACAAGTTTTTAGCTAATATTAGAGAAACTGATGCTATAATTCATGTATTAAGATGTTTTGATAATGATAATATTGTTCATGTTGAGACGACTATTGATCCGATAAGAGATAAAGAAATTATCGATTTTGAATTGCAGATTAAAGATCTTGAAACAGTTGAAAAACGTCTAGAACGAGTTAAAAAAGCATCAAGAACGGGTGATAAAGTAGCATTAAAAGAATTAGATGTTTTAACAAAGTTAAAAGATGCATTAGAAAGTGCTGTTTCAGTTAGAGCTATTGATTTATCTGAAACAGAAAGAGAAGAATTTATAAATCCATTACAATTGCTTACAGATAAGCCTATTTTATATGTATGCAATGTAGACGAAGCATCCGCGAAGGAAGGAAATGCCTATGTTGATAAAGTCAAACAAACCATAGCCGATGAAAACGCTGAGATAATTATTTTAGCAGTTGCAACAGAAGCTGATATTGCTGAATTGGAAGATTATGAAGAGCGTCAATTATTTCTAGATGATTTAGGTTTAGAAGAAGCCGGTGTTTCAAAATTAATACGTGCTGCTTATAAATTATTGAATCTACAGACTTATTTTACGGCTGGCGAAAAAGAAGTTCGTGCATGGACTATCTATGTAGGTGATACTGCACCACAAGCTGCAGGCGTAATTCATACCGATTTTGAAAAAGGATTTATCCGTGCAGAAGTTATTAAATACGATGACTTTGTACATTATGGAAGTGAGGCTAAGGTAAGAGAAGCTGGTAAATTAGCTGTTGAAGGAAAGGAATATGTAGTTCAGGATGGCGATATGATGAATTTTAGGTTTAATGTATAATTATTTTAGATTGTCATTCCTATACCGAGAATTTGGAAACAGGAATCTCACTATTTATAACTAGATGATGAAATTCGATTTAAAAGCAAACGACCAAACTTCAAATGCCCGCGCAGGTGTTATTACTACAGATCATGGTAAAATTGAAACCCCTATTTTTATGCCTGTTGGTACTGTGGCATCCGTTAAAGGAGTACACCAACATGAACTAAAAGAAGATATAAATGCAGATATTATTTTAGGGAATACATACCATTTATACTTGCGACCAAAAACTGATATTTTAGAAAAAATTGGAGGATTGCATAAGTTTATGAATTGGGATCGACCCATCCTTACTGATAGTGGTGGATATCAGGTATATTCCCTTTCGGGGAATAATAAAATTACAGAAGAAGGTGTAAAGTTTAAATCTCACATCGATGGCTCATCACATTTCTTTTCTCCGGAATTTTCTATGGATATTCAGCGAAGTATAGGTGCTGATATTATTATGGCATTTGACGAATGCACACCTTATCCTTGTGAATATGGTTATGCCAGAAATTCTATGCATATGACCCATCGTTGGTTAAAAAGATGTATAGATCATTTAGACAAAGCACCATTTAAATATGGTTATGAACAAACATTTTTCCCTATAGTTCAAGGTAGTACTTATAAAGATCTACGCGTACAATCTGCCGAGTTTATTGCTTCTGTTGGAGCCGAAGGGAATGCAATTGGTGGGCTATCTGTAGGAGAACCGGCAGAAGAAATGTATGAAATGACAGATATTGTTTGTAATATTTTACCAAAGGATAAACCTCGTTATTTGATGGGGGTTGGTACTCCTATTAATATTCTTGAAAATATTGCTCTAGGTATTGATATGTTCGATTGTGTAATGCCAACGCGTAATGCAAGAAATGGTATGTTATTTACTGCCCACGGAACTATTAACATAAAGAATAAAAAATGGGAAGATGACTTTTCACCTATTGATGAAATGAATATTACTTCTGTAGATACTCAATATTCTAAAGCCTATCTACGTCATTTATTCGCAGCAAAAGAATATTTAGGAAAACAGGTTGCTACTATTCATAATTTAGGATTTTATATGTGGTTGGTTCGTGAAGCAAGAAAGCATATATTAGCAGGAGATTTCGCTACATGGAAAAATACCATGGTTAAACAGATGGGTAAGCGTTTATAAGATGTAATTTTTATAAATTGTCATTCCTTCGATAATAGTAAAGAATATTATTATTTTTCGGTTTAACTCCTGATAGCAATTGGTTAACAAATACACAATTAAATAGTATTGAAAATATTAGATAAATACATATTAACAAAATATTTCATTTCTTTTATTTTTACGTTGCTCATTTTAATACCTATTGCAATTGCGATAGATGTATCTGAGAAAATTGGCAAATTTTTAGATCATGCAAATTTAGGAATAATTGAAATTGTTAAAGATTATTACATTCCATTTATTATAAATTACGGGAATACTTTTATGCCGTTGGCATTATTTATTTCTACTATTTTATTTACTTCAAAACTCGCTTCTAATACCGAAATTGTGGCTATACATAGTGCAGGAATTTCGTATAAAAGATTTCTTAGACCATATTTTATTGGTGCCATAACAATATCGTTAATTTCTTTATTTACCAATCATTTTATTGTACCACATTCTAATAAGTCTTTTGAAGCATTTAGTGAAACATATCTTCGTAAAACAAAAAAAGCTAAGACAAACGTATCTAAAGTAAGTTTACAATTGACAGAGAATGATTTTGTATATTTTAAAAGTTTTAATTTGAAAAGAAATAGAGGCTTTGGGTTTTCTTATGAACATTATGACGGATTAGAGTTAAAATATCGAATTTTAGGGGAAAATATTAAATATACAATAGAAGATAGTACTTATACAATTACTAATTTTAAGAAGCGAAAAGTATATTCACAAATTGATAGTATTGAGACCGGAAGAAAGTTAGATACGGTATTTAATTTCTTTCCTACAGATTTGTTATATGTTGGTTATTTAGCAAAAGAAATGCCTTCACATGAACTTATTAAACATATAGAAAAATCTGAAAAGAGGGGTGTTAAAAGTTTGAATAAATACAAAGTTGAATTGTATAAACGTACCAGCTTACCACTCTCATCTTTAATATTAACTATTATTGCAGTATCACTAGCATCTCGTAAAAAAAGAGGTGGTATAGGTATCAATTTAGCCATCGGAATTAGCTTAATGTTTGTATATGTCTTTTTCATGAAAGTATCTGAAGTTTTAGGGGCCGGTGCAGCTTATAATCCATTGTTTATGGTTTGGTTACCTAATACTTTGTTCGGCCTTTTAGCGATTTATTTATATATCAATGCCAAACAATAAGCTACAAAATAACCTTCATTTACATTTGCTGGTCCTAATTGCAGGGTTCACGGCTATATTGGGTAAGCTTATTTCTATTGAAGCAATTCCTTTAGTTTGGTATAGAATGATAATAGCAGGAGTATTGATGCTTTTATATATTAAAGCAGCTAAGATTAACACTAAAATTTCTATCTCTGATTTTGTAAAATTTTTTATTGCAGGAATCATTATTGCCTTACATTGGATAACTTTTTTTGCATCTATTAACGAATCAAATGTCTCCATAGCATTAGCAATGTTTTCTACTGGAGCATTTTTTGCTTCGTTAATTGAACCAATATTCTTTAAACGTAAAATAATATGGTATGAAATTATATTTGGTTTACTTGCTGTTTTAGGTGTTTATATTATTTTAGATAGCGAAATTAAATATATTACAGGTATATTATTGGGAATATCTTCTGCCTTTTTTTCTTCATTGTTTGCAGTTATTAATGGAAAGTTTGTACAAAAACACGATGCGTCAATTATTTCGTTTTATGAATTTATTGGAGGTGTATTATTTATATCTGTGTATTTGTCACTTACAAATAATGGTTTTAATAGAGACTTTTTCATATTGATTTCAGATGATTGGATCTACATTCTAATTTTGGCTTCTATATGTACAGCCTATGCCTTTATTGCGAGTGTACACATTATGAAAACTATTAGTCCTTTTACTGTAGTATTAACATATAATTTAGAACCGGTTTATGGAATAATTCTGGCCATATTGATCTTTGGGAAGAGTGAAATTATGAGTGCTAATTTTTATTACGGAGCAATATTAATTTTACTAACCATTTTAATAAATGGCTTGATTAAAGCTAGACCAAACATATTCAAATTAAAAAGATAAGCTTATTGTGCAAAGTTTATATATTTGTACTACCTAACTAAAACTACCAATGGAATATTTAGATTTTGAAAAACCTATACAAGAACTAGAAGAACAATTATCAAAGTGTTTGATTATAGGTGAAGAGAGTGATGTTGATGTTTCTGAAACTTGTGTTCAAATTGAAAAAAAACTTGATAAAGCCAAAAAAGAAATATATAAAAATCTGACTGCTTGGCAAAGAGTTCAAATGTCTAGACATCCGTCAAGACCCTATACCTTAGATTTTATCAATGCATTTACAAAGGGCACTTTTATGGAGCTTCATGGTGATAGAAATGTTAAAGATGATAAGGCTATGGTTGGTGGCCTAGGCAAAATAGGAGATCAATCTTTTATGTTTATAGGTCAACAAAAAGGTTATAATACCAAAACGCGTCAATATCGTAATTTCGGAATGGCTAACCCTGAAGGATATCGTAAGGCATTGCGTTTAATGAAGATGGCAGAAAAATTTAAAATTCCTGTTGTAACATTGTTAGATACACCAGGGGCTTATCCAGGATTAGAAGCCGAAGAAAGAGGACAAGGAGAGGCTATTGCCAGAAACATTTATGAAATGACAATTCTTAAAACACCTATAATTACAATTGTAATAGGTGAAGGTGCCTCTGGAGGAGCGTTAGGAATTGGTGTTGGCGATAGAGTATATATGATGGAAAATACTTGGTATTCAGTAATTTCACCTGAGTCATGTTCCTCAATTTTATGGCGTAGTTGGGAGTTTAAAGAACAAGCAGCCGATGCCTTAAAACTTACCGCTAAAGATATGAAGAAGTTAAAATTAATAGATGCAATTATTAAAGAGCCTTTTGGCGGAGCACAAAGTAATAGGGAAGAAGCTTTTAAAATTGTTGAAAAACAAATTGTAAAAGCATATGATGAATTAAAAGGTTTGTCTGATAAAGATCTAGTGAATAAACGAATGGCTAAATATGCCGAAATGGGTGAGTATAAGGCTTAAACAGAATATCTTTTGTTAGAACTAAGACTCGATTGAATATAACTTATTCATAAAAAATCTAATTAAATGAAAATATTATCTGCTAAACAACTTTACGAAGCAGATCAAATAACCATTAATAAAGGAGATATTACTTCACTCGAGTTAATGGAGAGAGCTGCAACAAATTGCTTTCAATGGATTCATAATAGACTTCAAGGTGGTGCTATCCCAATACATGTTTTTTGTGGTACTGGTAATAACGGGGGTGACGGTCTTGTTATAGCACGTCATTTAAAACAACATGGTTATAACGTACATACATACATAATTAATTGTGGAAACAAACGTTCTGAGGCATTTTTAGCTAATTATGATAAGTTAAAAGAAATTGGTGTCTGGGCAGAAATGATTACTTGCAGTTCTGAGTTTCCGAAAGTTTCGGAGAATGACATGGTCGTTGATGCTATTTTCGGATTGGGGTTGTCAAGAAGTCCAGAAAATATATTAAAAGAAACCATTCAGTTTATAAATAGATCAAACGCTTATGTGCTATCAATTGATTTTCCTTCAGGTTTATTTAGTGATAAGTCGGTACTGGATAAAGAATCAGTAATTAAAGCATATCATGTATTAACTTTTCAAACACCAAAATTAGCTTTTTTACTTCCTGAAAATCAAAATTATGCACCATCGTTTGATGTTATTGATATTGGCTTAGATCTTGAGTATTTATATACAGTTGAAACTAATTTTAATATTTCAACAAAAATTGATATCCTTAAAGTATATAAGCAGAGAGAAAAGTTTTCACATAAAGGTGATTTTGGACATTCATTAATTATTGGCGGAAGTTTTGGTAAAATTGGTGCCGTTACTTTAGCATCTAAAGCTGCTTTAAAAATTGGAAGTGGTTTAGTTACTGCGTATGTTCCTAAATGTGCGTATCAAATTTTACAAACTGCTATACCCGAAGTAATGGTAGAAGTAGATGCAGAAAATGAATTAGAGTATTTTAATTCTAAAATTGCACCTACGGCAATCGGACTAGGAATTGGAATGGGCACACATTCAAAGACTATAAAAGGATTTACAAAATTTTTAAAAGAAAATAAATTGCCTCTTGTTGTAGATGCTGATGCAATCAATATCATATCCAAAAGCAAGAGTTTATTAAAACTATTACCGGATAATTCGATTTTAACGCCACATCCAAAAGAATTTGAGCGTTTAGTAGGTAAATGGAAAGATGACTATGATAAATTAAACAAGCTGCTTAAGTTATCTATTAAGTATAAACTAATTATCGTGCTTAAAGGTGCATATACGGCAATAGCGAATCAAGGAAAAATATATTTTAATACTACCGGAAATCCTGCCTTAGCTACCGCTGGTAGTGGAGATGTACTTACAGGTATATTAACAGGATTAATTGCTCAGAAATATTCGTCATTTAATGCTGCCGTATTAGGAGTTTATTTACATGGTAAAACAGCTGAGTTGGCTATGAAAACTAGGGTTTATGAAACTTTTATAGCCACAGATTCTATAAACTTTTTATCTGACGCTTTTATTGATTTGTTAAAAAGAGAAACTAATAATGAACAATCAGTAGAAGAGAAGCAAAAGAAGAAACCAAGTCCTTCAAAAAATTAATTATTATAGCTTGTATAATTGAGATTGCCTCGTTGAGCTCAGTAAAAAAGTCCTTATTTGTTTAAAATTAAATTTCGCAACTGAGCTCAAATAGACATCAAATTATTTTAAATATTCAAACTATTCAATAAATCTTTTAATGCAGGGTTAGATGGTCTTGGTGCATCAGGATTAACAATATTCCCTTTATCATCTATTAAAATAAAACGAGGAATACCTTCAATATTATAACCAGTAACAAATTCTAGATCATCACCAGCAAAAAGTTGAATACCCCCTAATTTTTCATCCACAATCATTTTTTTCCATGCTTCATACGCCCCTATTTTATCTACAGAAATACTTACAAATTCAATATTCTTACCGTGAAATTCTTTTTCTACTTCCTTTAAATAAGGTATTTCTCTTTTACATGGTCCACACCAAGTTGCCCAAACATCAACATAAACATATTTACCTTTTAAATCATCTAATGAAGTAGTGCCACCTTTATAATTTTCATAGTTTGAAAACTTTGGTGACGGCATTCCTATTAATTTAGTCTTTTTTGCTAATCTTTCATAGTTACTCGTCAAAAAATTAAACAAGCCTTCTGTATCTATATGATCTTCCGCCATAAATGTAGAGTCTAAATTTTTATATTGTTCTTTTAAATTAGCGAAGTCAGCTTTCTTTTTGTCAAGAACATTTATAAACTCAGCTTTTTCCAAAGCATAGATATCATTAATATTATTAAAGGCTTGTTCTTGCAATAACATTTTTTTTGCTAAATAGCTACTCCCATCACTACCATTACCTGTAAAACTTATTGATTCGTCAATCGATTCAATATCTAAGGAAACAGCGATGTCGAAATTATTTTCTAAGTACAATGCCACATAATCTTTACCATCGGTTAAACTATAAACTCCATTGTTTACTTTCAATGTATCTTTAAAAGAGCCATCATTGTTGATAACCAATGTTTTAACGAGCTGATTTTGCCTATTTATGATTTTTAATTCATCACTAGAACTGTTTAAGATTTTTCCAGATAATGTTGCATAATCTTTTATTTCAGGTTCATTTTTACAAGCAATAAATATGAATATTGCCGTAAGTGTAATCAGTAATTTCTTCATTTTCTATTTTTAATAATTTAGTTTTGCAAAAGTATAGTATTTTTGGAATACTATATCTTAAATTTAAGCTAATTGACGTAATTTTTTACTAATAATTACTTTAAACAGTAGTTAATTTTTACTTTTGAATAACTTTATAAATTTCTATGCAAGAAACTCATTTTATAGATAACAAACGATTAAATTTATTTGATATTAATGAAATTGTTATTAGCAATTTCAAGTTAGTTCTAACTGAAGAAACCAAAAATAAAATCACTAAATGTAGAAAGTATTTAGATGAAAAATTATCTACAAGTGAAAAACCAATGTATGGTATCAATACTGGTTTTGGTGCTCTTTATAATGTTAAAATATCTACCAAAAACTTAACTATACTTCAAGAGAATTTAGTAATGTCTCACGCTTGTGGTACAGGCGATAAAGTGCCTTTTGAAATAGTAAAACTGATGCTGTTTTTAAAAATCCAATCTTTAAGTTATGGTCACTCAGGTGTTCAATTGGCTACTGTAGAAAGACTCATAGATTTTTATAATAATGATATTTTACCTATAATTTATACACAGGGTTCTTTAGGAGCATCAGGTGATCTGGCACCTCTTGCTCATTTGGCCTTACCCTTAATCGGCAAAGGTGATGTGATTTTTGAAAGTAAAAATTATACAGGGCAAGAGATCTTAGAGAAATTCGGGTGGAAAAAAATTAAGTTACAATCTAAAGAAGGATTAGCATTATTGAATGGGACTCAATTTATGAGTGCCTATGGTGTTTCTACATTAATTAAAAGTTATAAATTATCTTATTTAGCAGATGTTTTTGGTGCATTATCTTTAGATGCATTCGATGGTCGAATAGAACCTTTTAATGAAATGATCCATTTGGTAAGACCACATAACGGTCAATTGCAAACGGCAAAAAAAATTAAAGAATTTCTCTCTGATAGTGAACTTATTTCTCAAGAAAAAAAACATATTCAAGACCCTTATTCATTCAGATGCATACCTCAAGTACATGGAGCCTCTAAAGACACTTTGAATTTTTTTAAAAGAACTATTGAAACTGAAATTAATTCTGTTACTGATAATCCTAATATTTTCGCCGAAGCGGATGAAATTATTTCAGGAGGAAATTTTCACGGACAACCTTTGGCATTAGGGTTTGACTTTTTAGGTATTGCCTTGGCTGAATTAGGAAACATTTCAGAACGAAGGACCTTTCAATTAGTGTCAGGTTCACGAGGATTACCTTCTTTTTTGGTGTCTAATCCCGGATTAAATTCAGGGTTTATGATTCCCCAATATACAGCAGCCAGCATAGTCAGTCAAAATAAACAATTGGCCACGCCGGCATCTGTAGATTCTATTGTTTCTAGTAATGGGCAAGAAGATCATGTGAGTATGGGAGCCAATGGGGCAACAAAAGCAAAACGAATAGTTGATAATTTAGAAACGATTTTGGCTATTGAATTGTTGAACGCAGCACAGGCAATAGAATTTAGAAGGCCTATGAAAACTTCGCCATTTTTAGAATCATTGATACAAATGTTCAGGACCGAGGTGTCCTTTATAGAAGAAGATAAAGTATTACATGATGATATTGTTAAAACAGTACAATTTATTGAAAATTTTACAATTGATAGTGAAGAGTTGCTCAACAGTTAATCATTGTTTTTACAAAGATTGATTCCTGGTTTTTAATTTATTCTATATTTGGTAAGAGGGTATAATGCCCATGAATACATAACCATTTACCATTCTCTTTGACAAAAATACGAGTGGATTTGCCACGAGTAGCGAAGGGTTTTCCGTTTATTGTGCCTGAATCGGACCAATAATATGTTATAAAAGCAGTATTCCCGTTTATGGTTATATTGGGTTCATACATTTCTGTATGAATAGGCGAGGAGCTATCTATCCAATCTTTGATTCCTTTAACTTCTGCTACTTTTCCAGAGCGTAGAATGGAATCATATTCACCAAATTGAGTAAAATCTTTGTGTACATAACTGGCGTAACGATCAATATCACCCTTTTCAATAGCATCCCACATATTAATTAAAGTAGATTTAATCACTTCTTCTTCTTCTTCTTGGAAGCTATTTGTTTCAATTACTTTGTACAAGTCCATTGGTTCTTGCTTCTTATTGATACAGCTAGTAATAGGAATAAATAAAATTAATATTAAAAATTTATACATAGAAATATTATTCAATAAAAAACCCTCCAAAATAGGAGGGCAGTCAACTTATTCTTTCTCTTGTACTGGCTTTTTTGCCTTTTTAATCTTTATGGTCAATTCTTCTTTGTCCTCATCAAGATCCATAAAGATACTGTCGTGTTCCTTGAGTTTTGAATTGACTATTTTTTCCGCCAAGGCATCCTCAATATACTTTTGAATTGCTCGTTTTAAAGGTCTAGCACCATATTGTCTATCAAAACCTTTATCCGCAATATAATCTTTAGCTTTATCACTCAAAGTTAACTCGTAACCTAAACCGTCAATTCTTTCTAATAATTTTTCAAGTTCAATATCAATAATAGAGTGGATATCTTCTTTTTCTAATGCATTGAATATAATTACATCATCAATTCTATTTAAGAATTCAGGAGCAAAACTTTTCTTTAAGGCATTTTCTATAACACCTTTTGCATGAGAATCTGCTTGTTGTTTTTTAGCAGTTGTACCAAAACCAACTCCGGCTCCAAAATCTTTAAGTTGACGTGAACCAATGTTTGACGTCATAATGATAATAGTATGTCTGAAATCAATTTTTCTACCTAAACTATCGGTAATAAAACCATCATCTAAAATTTGTAACAACATATTGAACACATCAGGATGTGCTTTTTCAATTTCATCTAATAAAACAACAGCATAAGGCTTACGACGTATCTTTTCTGTTAATTGTCCACCTTCTTCATATCCTACATACCCAGGTGGTGCACCAATTAAACGAGAAATGGCAAATTTTTCCATATACTCACTCATGTCAATTCGTACAAGTGCATCAGGAGAATCAAATAATTCTCTCGCCAATACTTTGGCTAATTGGGTTTTACCAACACCAGTTTGACCTAAAAAGATAAACGACCCAATAGGCTTATTCGGATCTTTTAAGCCAACACGATTACGCTGAATGGCCATAACGACTTTCTTTACTGCTTCATCTTGACCAATTACTTTTCCTTTGATCAAATTAGGTAATTCTGCCAATCTATTACTTTCGGCCTCAGCTATTCTATTTACAGGAATTCCGGTCATCATAGAAACTACTTCAGCAACATTATCTTCAGTAACGGTTTCTTTATGCAATTTAGATTGTTCTTCCCAAGCTTGCTGCGCAGTCGCTAATTCTTTTTCAATTCGTTTTTCATCATCTCGTAAACGAGCAGCTTCTTCGTATTTTTGACTTTTCACAACATTGTTTTTCAGCTCTTTAACTTCTTCCAGTTGTTGTTCTAATTCAAGCACCTGTTTTGGAACGACAATATTGGTAATATGTATTCTAGATCCAGCTTCATCGAGCGCATCAATAGCTTTATCAGGTAAAAATCGATCTGTCATATACCTGTTTGTTAACTTTACACATGCTTCAATAGCCTCGTCAGTAAAAACAACATTGTGATGATCTTCGTATTTATCCTTAATATTATTTAGAATTTGAATGGTTTCTTCAACAGAAGTTGGTTCTACCATTACTTTTTGAAAGCGACGATCTAATGCGCCATCTTTTTCAATATTTTGACGGAATTCATCTAAAGTTGTAGCGCCAATACATTGTATTTCTCCTCTAGCTAAAGCCGGTTTGAACATGTTAGATGCGTCTAAAGATCCAGTGGCTCCACCAGCACCAACAATTGTATGAATTTCATCTATAAAGAGAATAATATCATCATTTTTTTCAAGTTCATTCATCAAAGCTTTCATTCTTTCTTCAAACTGTCCACGATATTTTGTGCCGGCTACGAGGCTGGCCAAATCTAATGATACGATACGTTTATTAAATAAAATACGTGATACCTTACGTTGAATAATCCGCAAGGCTAATCCTTCGGCTATGGCTGATTTACCCACACCAGGTTCTCCAATTAATATTGGATTGTTCTTTTTACGACGGCTTAAAATTTGAGATATACGTTCTATTTCTTTTTTTCTACCAACAACAGGATCTAATTTTCCTTCTTCAGCCTGTTGTGTCAAATCTCTACCAAAATTATCTAGAACCGGAGTCTTAGATTTTGAACTTGGTTTAGTTGGTTTTGCGCTTCCTTCAAACGGATTGCCCTTTGGTTCATCAAAATCATCATCACTTGTGCTTTCAGCTGTAGGGCTATCAATATTATCTTCTTCTTCAACAAATAACTGACTAAAAATAGATTTTACTTCGTCATAATCAACATCGAACTTATTTAATAATTTAGTGGTAGGGTCATTTTCGTTACGCAATACGCATAATAATAAATGGGCAGTGCTTACCGCTTTACTTTTAAATAATTTAGCTTCTAAAAATGTTGTTTTTAATGCTTTTTCTGCTTGCTTAGTTAAATGTAAACTCTTTTTATCATTTCCTGTCTGCACGTCAGTATTTGCAGGACTTAATCCTTCAATTTTCTTACGTAGCATAGTTAAATCAACATCCAGTGTGTTTAATACATCAATCGCTTCGCCATTTGCTTTACGAAGCAACCCTAACATCAAATGTTCTGTACCAATAAAATCGTGTCCTAATCGTAAAGCTTCTTCTTTACTATAAGCGATCACATCCTTAACTTTCGGTGAAAAATTATCGTCCATACTATAAATTTATATTGTAAAATTAGTAGATTTTTTTAATATAGGCTTACAAAAGTTATACCTAACTTTTATTAACAACATAAATTAGTGAAAAACAGCATGTTTACTGGGCTTTATTGTTAATAAATTTTAATAATAATTCTACTTTTATATAACTACAAAAAATCAGAAATGTTGTATATTGCTCGCTTCTAAAAATCAATAAAATCTAAAAGAATTATATGGCAGAAGGTGAAAAATTAATTCCTGTTAATATTGAAGATGAGATGAAGTCATCTTACATTGATTATTCAATGTCGGTGATAGTGTCAAGAGCATTACCAGATGTGCGTGACGGATTAAAACCAGTGCACAGAAGAGTACTTTTTGGAATGCATGAGTTAGGAATTAAAGCAACAGGAGCTCATAAAAAATCAGCCAGAGTAGTTGGAGAAGTTTTAGGTAAGTATCATCCGCATGGAGATACTTCCGTTTATGATGCAATGGTACGTATGGCACAAGATTGGAGTATGCGTTATCAAATAGTTGATGGGCAAGGAAACTTTGGTTCTCCTGATGGTGACAGTCCTGCAGCGATGCGTTATACTGAGGTTAGAATGAAAAAAATATCAGAAGAAATGTTATCTGATATAGAGAAAGATACAGTTGACCACCGTTTAAATTTTGACGACACACTTCAAGAACCTACTGTTTTACCAACACGTATACCCAGTTTATTAGTTAATGGTGCATCGGGTATTGCTGTAGGGATGGCCACCAACATGGCGCCACATAACCTTACTGAAGTTGTGAATGGTACGGTTGCATATATCGAAAATAATGACATCGAGATTGATGAATTGATGCAGCATATAAAAGCACCTGATTTCCCAACCGGAGGAACGATTTATGGTTATGATGGTGTTAAAGATGCTTTTCATACAGGTAGAGGACGTATTGTAATGCGTGCTAAGACAGTTTTTGAAGAAGTTAATGGTAGAGAATGTATTGTGGTTACGGAATTGCCTTATCAAGTGAATGGAGCTGATTTGATGAAAAAAACGGCTGACCTTGTCAATGAAAAGAAAATTGAAGGTATTGCTACGGTAAGAGATGAGACGAGTAGAAAAGGTCGTCGTTTGGTATATGTTTTAAAAAGAGATGCCATTCCGAATATTGTATTAAATAAATTGTATAAATATACAGCTCTGCAAACTTCTTTTAGTGTAAACAATATTGCTTTAGTCAATGGAAGACCTGAGATGTTGAATCTTAAGGAATTAATAAAACACTTCGTAAACCATAGACATGATGTTGTTGTTCGTAGAACCAAATATGAGTTAAATAAAGCAGAAGCACGCGCACATATTTTAGAAGGGTTAATTATTGCTTCTGACAATATTGATGAAGTAATTAAAATAATTAGAGCTTCTAAAAATGCTGATGAAGCAAGGGAGAATTTAATAAAACGCTTTGAATTATCTGAAATTCAATCTAAAGCAATTGTTGAAATGAGATTGCGTCAGCTTACTGGTTTAGAGCAAGATAAATTAAGAGCAGAATTTGAGGAAATCATAAAATTGATTGAAGATTTAAAAGATATCTTAGCAGATGAATCTCGTAGAATGACAATTATTAAAGAGGAGTTATTAGAGATTAAAGAAAAATATGGTGACGAACGTCGATCGGTGATCGAATATGCTGGAGGTGATTTGAGTATTGAAGACATGATTCCTGATTCTAAGGTTGTTGTTACTATTTCTCATGCTGGTTATGTTAAACGTACCAATTTAGATGAGTACAAAGTACAGAATAGAGGAGGGCGTGGTCAAAAAGGTGTTGCGACACGTACTGAAGATTTCTTAGAACATTTATTTGTAGCAACTAATCATCAATACATGTTGTACTTTACCAAAAAAGGAAAAGTGTTTTGGATGCGTGTTTATGAAATACCTGAAGGTGGTAAAACATCAAAAGGTAGAGCTATTCAAAATCTGATTAATATAGAAAATGATGACGTTGTTAAAGCATTTTTGGTAACACAAGATTTAAAAGACCAAGAATATATTGATAATAACTATGTGGTTATGGTTACTAAAAATGGCCAAACTAAGAAAACGGTTTTAGAACAATATTCTAGACCTCGTACCAATGGTATTGCGGCAATTACCATTAAAGATGGTGATGAATTATTAGAAGCTAAGCTTACAGATGGTAACAGTCAAATAATGATTGCAGTTAAATCTGGTAAATGCATTCGATTTGAAGAAGCAAAAACACGCCCTATGGGAAGAAATGCTTCAGGAGTAAGAGGTATACGCTTAAAAGATGATAAAGATGAAGTTATAGGAATGGTTTCAGTAAACGATGAAGAAAGTAATATCTTAGTAGTTTCTGAAAATGGGTATGGAAAACGCTCCAAATTAGAAGATTATAGAGTTACTAATAGAGGAGGAAAAGGTGTTAAAACTATCAATGTTACAGAAAAAACTGGTAATTTAGTAGCTATAAAGAATGTTACGGATGAGGATGATCTGATGATCATTAATAAATCTGGAATTACTATTAGAATGGCTGTTGCTGATTTACGCGTGATGGGTAGAGCTACTCAAGGTGTGCGTTTGATCAATATTAAGGATAATGATTCCATTGCAGCTGTTGCTAAAGTAATGCACGAAAACGATGAAGATGAAGACGAAAATGAAGTTGGCACGGAAATTGAAAATAACGATTCTGAGGAAACAACAAACAATCAAGAATAAATTAATTAATATTAAAATGAAAAAACAATTATTATTACTGTTGGTAATTTTTATAGGATTATCAACTTATGCACAAAAAGATGAATTAAAAGCAGTTGAAAAAGCGTTAAAGAGTGGGACACCTCAAGATGTTTCGACTGCAAAATCTTCTATTGACCAAGCAGAAGGGTTAATCTCTAATGCTGACGATAAAATTAAGGCCAAATTCTATTTTTTAAAAGCCAAAACGTATTATGACATTGCCAAAAAGAATCCTTCTTTAGATGCCAATGCATATGATACCGCTGCAAAGTCTTTTCAAGAGCTATTAAACTTTGAGAAAAAAACAGGGAAACCTAAATATACCAAAGAGGCAGAACCATTATTAGCTGCTTTAGTTTCAGATGTTTCTAATAAAGGAATTAAGCAATATCAAGACAAGGATTTTAAAAATGCAAAGAAAACATTGTATCAAACTTATTCATTGAGTAAAAAAGATACGGTCTTTTTAGAATATGCTGCGAATGCTGCTTATTTAGATAAAGATTTTGATGAAGCTTTAGTATATTTTAAAGATTTAAAAAAATTAGGGTATACCGGTATTGCTACTAGTTATACTGCGGAAAATATTGAGAGCGGTAAAAGAGAGAATTTTGGTTCAAAATCTCAGATGGATTTAATGATAAAAACTGAGCAATATAAAGATCCCAAAGTTGAAGTTTCTAAATCAAAAAAAGGTTCAATAATTAAGAATATAGCCTTTATTTTAGTTGAAAAAGGAGAAGTTGAGAATGCTATTTCGGCTGTACAAGAAGCGAGAAAAGTTGATCCTAGTGATATTAATATTTTACTTACTGAAGCCAATTTATTATTAAAATTAGGCAAAAAAGATGAATTTGCTGCTTTGATGAAAGAAGCAATCGAACAAGATCCAACCAATCCTAATTTATATTTTAATGTTGGTGTAATTAATCAAGAGCAAGGTAATACAGAAGAGGCATTGACTTATTACAATAAAGCAATTGAATTGGATCCAGATTATGCTGATGCTTATATTAACTTAGGTGCGCTTAAGTTAGAGAAAGATAGAGAGCTAGTTGAAGAAATGAATAATAATTTAAGTAATTTCAAAAAATATGACGCTATTAAAGCGAGACAGATGGAATTATATAAAGAGGTATATCCAATTTATGAAAAAGCTCGCTCATTAAGAAAAGATGATTTGAATATTGTTAGAACCTTAATGAGTATGTATGAAAATCTTGAAATGGATGATAAATTCAAAGAAATGAAAACCATTTGGGACGCTTCTAAAGAATAGCTGATTAGTTAAATTATATGCATAATAAAAAACCTGATAGATATATCAGGTTTTTTATTTATAATTAAACTAAAATATTTTCTTTATTACCCTTAATTTATGAGTGTGTTTTCTTAAATCGGCATTATATATTCCACTCTGATCAAGTCTATCAATGCGAACCTTTCCGCTAGCATGAATAATATAATTATTTGCCAATATAATTCCAACATGAATAATTTCCCCTTCATTATTATCAAAGAAGGCTAGATCTCCAGGTTCAGATTCTTCAATAAAACTTAATACTTCTCCTTGAGTAGCTTGCTGTGATGCATCTCTTAGCAATTTGCGACCATTAATCTTATAGACCATTTGAGTAAGCCCCGAACTATCTATACCAAACGGCGTTTTCCCTCCCCATAAATAAGGTGCATTTAGATACATAAATGCCGTTTTAACAATATTATCTTTAGAAGATACGCTACTCGAAGTTTTTCCTTCATATGAGAACTTCACTCCACCGATGTCCAATGAATTTTTGTTATATAACGGAAGTCGGCTACCTAAAAGAATTGAAACCAAATCATTGCTATTATTATTTTCAACAAAATCAACCAATTCGCTTGATACCACTAAAGGAGATTTTTCTAGTTTGTCGAAATATGTTTTTGTTATTTTTAGATACTGATTATTATGAATCCATCCTTGATAATTATCAAAAGCTAATTTAATTTTTAACCATTGTTTAGAACTATCTAAAACAACAAAATGATCTCCAAACAGTAATTGTGAAATTATTTCACTTCTGTCATTGGGTTCAGATCTTAAAGGAATATTACTTAAATTACAAATACCGTAATTCATTAAAAAAACTTAATTATTTTCGATTATTATGGCACTTGCTCCACCGCCGCCATTGCAAATTCCAGCGGCACCGAGTTTACCATTATTTTGTTTTAATACGTTTATTAAAGTTATTACAATTCTCGCACCGGAACAACCTAGTGGATGTCCTAATGAAACCGCACCTCCATTTACATTAACTTTTTCAGCATTTAATCCTAATAATTTTGTATTCGCTAATCCTACAACAGCAAATGCCTCATTAAATTCAAAATAATCAATATCTTCAATTGAAGTTTGTGCTTTCGCTAAGGCTTTTGGAACAGCTTTTGCCGGAGCAATAGTAAACCATTCCGGTTCTAATGCAGCATCAGCATATCCTTTTATTGTTGCTAGTGGAGTCAAGTTTAATTCATTTGCTTTTTCTTTACTCATTAACACCAATGCTGCAGCGCCATCATTTAAAGTAGAAGCATTAGCAGCGGTTACTGAACCATCCTTATTAAAGGCCGGTCTTAAGGTCGGAACTTTATCTAATATTACATTTTTATACTCTTCATCTTCAGTAATTAGAACCGGATCTCCTTTTCTTTGAGGAACTTCAACCGGTATCACTTCATTATCGAATTTACCTGCTGCCCAAGCTTTAGCTGATCTATCATAAGATTCAATAGCAAAAGCATCTTGTTCTTCTCTAGAAAAATCATGTTCATTTGCGCATAGATCTCCACATGTACCCATGTGTTTACCATCATAAACATTTGTTAATCCATCTTTCAACATTCCATCAACTAAATTTATATTTCCTAATTTTTGTCCTGATCTTCCATACATATAGTGGGGTGCAGATGACATATTTTCCATCCCTCCGGCAACAATAATTTCAGCATCACCACATTTAATAGCTTGTGCGGCTTGCATAATAGTTTTCATACCAGATGCACATACTTTATTTACCGTTGTACAGGGTACAGAATCCGGTATGCCTGCGAAAATAGCCGCTTGTCTTGCAGGAGCCTGTCCTAAATTGGCTTGCAAAACATTACCCATTAATACTTCATCTACTTTAGAAGGATCTAGATTTATTTTTTTTAAAGCTGCTTTTATAGCAGTAGCACCTAATTGCGTAGCTGAAACACTTGATAGGCTTCCAAGAAAACTACCAATTGGAGTTCTAACAGCTGACACTATAACCACTTCTTTCATAAGTCTTCTTATTTATCTTAATTATGACGTTTCTTTTGATTAAAATTTACAATTGCGAATTTAGATAATTTTACCCAATCTTGGAATTTAAAAGGACAGTTTATAGACTGTAACATTTATTACAGAAATAAGTCAAAGGTTTCATACTTTGCAATATAAATCAAAAACTGAGAAATATGAGTATAAATGAAGATTTTAAAAAACATTATGTTGCAGTAATTGGTGGTTCAATTTCGGGCTCTGAAGCTGCAAGTTTATTAGCTCAAAACGGATTTAGAGTTGTTGTTTTTGATATGAACAAATTGCCATATGGTAAAATTGAAGATGGTCTACCAAATTGGCATATAAAATTACGAAATCGACAAATTAAAGAAATTGATGAAAAATTAGATAAGTCTAATATTAGATTTGTTCCGAACTCAAAAATTGGAACCGATATTGAATTTCTAGATTTAGTAAATAACTGGGGGTTTTCAGCAATCATTTTGGCGAACGGAGCATGGCAAGACAGACATTTACCTATTCCCAATATAGATAAATTTATAGATAAGGAATTAATCTATCAAAACTCATTTATTAATTGGTTCAATCATAAACATGAACCTAATTTTAAAGGAATTACTTATACTATTAAAAATGATGCCATTGTTATTGGTGGTGGTTTGTCATCTTTAGATGTAGTAAAAGTAATCATGATTGAAAAAGTAAAAGAGCAATTATTTAAAGTAAAAAATATTGATATTGATTTATTTAGGTTGGAAAAAGATGGAATTCAAAAAGTATTAGATGAATTGAATCTTTCATTGGACGATATAAATGTGCAAAGAACAAAACTTATCTATAGACGTACTGCCAGAGATATGCCTTTAAAATCTCCTAAAGACAATACCAAGGAAAGTATTGAGGCTGCAAAAGCAGTTTCTGAAAAGTTATTGAATAAATATTTAGAGAAATATTTATTTGAATTTGTTCCTTTATGCGTACCCGCTAATTTTGCTGAAAAGAATGGAAAACTTACTGGAGTTATTTTTCAAAATGTAAGGTCAGAGAATGGTAAAATTGTTCCTATTGAGAACAGTTTTGTTGAAATTAAAACAAGTATGCTAATTTCTTCTATAGGAAGTATCCCAGAAAAAGTAGAAGGATTGCAATATGAATATTCATCGTTAAAAATGAGAGATGAGGCTGATTACCATGTTTTTGGATATGACAATGTTTTTGCGGTTGGTAATGCGGTTACAGGAAGAGGAAATATTTTGGAGTCAAAGCAGCATGGAAAACAAATGACTAAATTAATTATTGATAAGCATTTAACCGAAGATGCATTTGAAAAATGGTTAATTAATCATAACAATCAAATTATAAATAATGTACATGAGCAATTAGAAAGTATTGTTAAGGAAATATCTGAATATAAGGTGCAGCCAGAATCTATTATTCAAGGTATTCTAGATAAAACTGACGAAATGCATAAAAAAATTAAATTCACGAATTATTCTGAGTGGGTTGCAAATAATTTACCGATAAGATTAGAAGATATCTAATGAATAAACTCTTATAAATTAGTAATTTCTACCTCAATTCAATATTCTAACATTACATTTTAAAATAAATCTTGTACTTTATAGTTATTATCAAGTTCTAATGTGCTATTTTTTTTTACATTGCATCTAAGTTTCATAAAAGTAAACTAATGAGTAAATTGAATTTGAAAAACCTCTTAAATAGATTATACCAGAATCATGCCCTGATTTATAAAGTTATTCTATTTATTTTGACAGTGATAGCCATCGTCTATTTGTTTCCAAAAAGTGGTCACTTCAAATATGAATTCCAGAAAGGAAAACCATGGCAATATGATAATTTATATGCACCTTTTGATTTTGCCATCCAAAAAGATAAGGATAAAATTGATGAAGAAAAACAGCAAATTGAGGCTTCTAAAAAATTATATTTTACTTATAACGAAGAAGTAGTAGGACGGGTTAAAGATAACTTTGTTAAGAAAGTATCTCAAACTCTACATGATTCATTACTCAATGGATATCGTAGAAAAAGTGTTGTCAATTTTGGTGAAAAACTCATCAATAAAGTCTACAATAATGGCTATTTAGAAAAAGATGATAGGAATATTGCAACAAAAAAGCAACGAGTTAACATTAGAAAGGGTAATGTAATTGATGAAATAGTTTTTGATAATTTAATTACAGCTTCTACACTCCAAACTACTATAAAATCACATTTCTCGAATACAAGTTACAGGTTTTTAGAAAATTATTTTACCAGTTTATTTTTAGATGTCTTAGAACCAAATGTTTTTTATGACGATGAATTGACACAAAAAATATTTCTAGATGAAATTAATAAAATTTCGTACACAGAAGATCTCGTAACAGAAAACGAAAGAATTATATCTAGAGGAGACGTAGTTGAAGGAAGAAAATTTCAAATTCTAAATTCTTTTAAAACTGAATATCAATCTCAATTATGGAATAAGTCAAATTATAATTGGATAGTTCTAGGCTATACTATTTTAATTTCATTGGCGCTTCTCATGCTGTTATTATTTCTTAGAAAATATAGAAATGAAATTTTTGAAAATAATACGAAAGTTACCTTTATCTTTTTCAATATTTTATTAATGGTATTATTGGTAACATTGGTTGTTAAGTACCGTGTTGAATATATATACGTAGTACCACTAACAATTTTACCAATATTACTTAAAGCATTTTTTGATGCTCGTTTAGGACTATTTACCCATGTTCTAACAGTTTTATTATTAGGATTTATTGTGCCCAATAATTTCGAATTTATTTTTCTTCAAATTATAGCTGGAATTGTGACTATTTTAACTGTTTCTGAATTATATAGAAGAGCAAATTTATTTATTTCAATAAGTCAAATAACCTTGATTTACATGGTTGCATATTTTGCCTTTTCCATTATTCAAGAAGGAAATACCGAAAAAATAAATTGGGAGTATTTTATCATGTTTGCATTGAATGGTGTGTTGTCATTTTTATCACTTTTCTTGATATTGATCTATGAAAAGGTATTCGGATTAGTTTCAGATGTGTCCTTGTTAGAATTGTCAAATACAAATTCTAAACTCTTAAGAGAATTGAATGAAAAAGCTCCAGGTACTTTTCAGCATTCAATGCAAGTTGCAAATTTAGCTGAAGCTTCGGCTAATGAAATAGGAGCGAATGCCATGTTGGTGAGAACTGGTGCTTTATATCATGATATTGGTAAAATGCTGAATCCTATGTATTTTACTGAAAATCAAACTACAAATGTGAATCCGCATAATGAATTAACTCCAAAAGATAGCGCTAAAATTATAGTAGATCATGTCATAGAAGGTATAGAATTGGCTAAGAAATATGGTTTGCCAGATAGAATTATAGACTTTATAAGAACACATCATGGTACTTCGGTAGTTTATTATTTTTATAAAAAACAAGAGGAGCTAGATAATGATGATCTAGACAGTAAAGATTTTTCATATAATGGACCAATTCCATTCTCTAAGGAAACAGCTATATTAATGATGTGTGATGCCGCAGAAGCTGCTTCAAAAAGTTTAAAAGAACCAAGCGCTCAATTGATAGACAATCTAATTGAAAAAATAGTTTCAAGTCAAATGGAGAATGGGCAATTTATGAATGCTGACATTACATTTAAAGAGATTCAAATTATTAAGAAAGTTATAAAAAAGAAGCTTAATAATATTTTTCATTTAAGAGTTGAATATCCTGAATAAAAAAAAAGAGAAGTTTTTGATAATTTAAAAACTTCTCTTTTTCACTTAAAAAAATAATCAACTAAACCTAAATTTCTTTTTTAGCTAGATAAAAATCAACCTTTTCAAGAGAATCATCATCTAATCTATCTTGCATTTCATCTAATGTTTTTGGTGGAGGAACTATAACTTTATCTCCTTTTTTCCAATCTAATGGCATTGCTACTTTATATTTGTCAGACGTCTGTAAAGCATTCAATGCTCTTAAAATTTCATCCATATTTCTACCTACGTTTAATGGGTAGTACATGATCAATCTAATTTTCTTTTCAGGATCTATAAAAAATACTGCACGAACCGCAGCAGTTTCACTTTCATTAGGTTGTAACATTCCATATAGTTTAGATACTTTCATATCAATATCGGCTATTATAGGAAAATCAAAGTATACGCCTGTATTTTGTTTTACATTGTTCACCCATCCTAAATGGGCATGTATACTATCTATACTTAGTCCTAATAATTCTGTATTTAATGAATCAAATTCACCCTTTCTAATCGCAAATCCACTCATTTCAGTAGTACATACTGGAGTGAAATCTGCAGGATGTGAGAACATCACAACCCATTTATCTTTTGCAAAATCAGAAAATTTTATTGATCCTTTTGTTGTTACTGCCTCAAAATCGGGAGCCAAATCACCAATTCTCGGCATTGTGTTTAATGTTGTTTCTATTGTTTCCATAATTATAGTTTATTAATGATGGCGCAAAGATATATTAGTAATAGTTATTGATAAACAAATATCAATCGATTTATTTTATAGTTTTATAAACAAAATAACTTTATAAAATCATTTTATGTTATACAAAATTGCATAAAAATTAGTTAGAATTCAGTAACTATAGTTACACGCAAAATTGATTTTATTTTATTATTTGTTACCAAATTTATAACTAAGCCCTACCATCCAATAGAAGGTTTCTTTAAGGTCTTCTTCTACAAGTTCTTCATCAACAATTATGTTCGCTTGACTTTGAGGGATAACTAATGCAGGTAAAAATGAGAAGGTTAAATTCTTATTTGTGTACCACATTGGTAAACTAAACTCAATGGCCATGACATCAAACTTTTCACTTTCTTGTATAGAAACTGAACTAACTGTTTCTATAGAACCTCCTGTATTATTACCGTTACCTGAAACACGATCACCGCCAAGTCGATTGATAACATAGTATTCTTCATAGAAATTTTGAGAACCTAAATAAATACCAGCCGTTGGTGAAATTTGGAATTGCTGATTATTACTAATGAAGTCATGACTTAATTCAGAAGATAAAAATAGATCGGAACTACTATTTTTGTTAAAGAAAGTACTTGCAGAAACAGAAACATTAATAAAATCAAAATCATAACTGAGATTAGCAGTTAAATCTGCTTCAACTTCAGATATAACATTAAAACTTTCTTCATTAAAGAAATATTTAGTTATTGAAAAATCACCGAATAATTTATTAGCCGTAAAGTCAAACCCGGCAGTAAATAAAAAAAGATCTATTCTACTCTGATCTGATTTTGTGAGATACGAAAATGAACTGGAGCCATAAAACCCAGATTTATGATGATATGTAAAAGAAGGATATAAATATGGTGCGCTTATAGAATCTTTTCTACCCATAAAAACAGCGTCACTAATAAAATTTACAGAAACATCAAAATATGAATTCTCTGAACTTTCTACCTGTGCTTGATCACCTTTTGTTTGTCCAATGATCAGATTGCTAAACAAAATGAAGACCGTTATAATTACTAAATTGAAATTTATATTTTTCATCTTAATAGATTTAAAATTCAAATAAAAGGGGTTTTGTAATTACAAAACCCCTTCGATAATCTTCTTAATTTTTCCCTTTTACTTTTTTTATTGAAGGTTTTTTACCAACTTTTTTCTTAACTGTTGACTTTTTACCAATATTCTTTTTCGCTTTCGTTTTTGATTGAACCTTGTTCTTTATCATATTGTTCTGAGTTTCAACAAGGTTTTGTCTATACTGATATTGGTTTTGATGTAATTTTCCTTCTGAATTCAGACATTCACCATCTTGTAAACGCAATTGTCTACGGTCTTGATTTTGATAAGTCCCGTCTGGATTTACAACTGTACCATCACCTAATGTCATTGATGTTTGTAAACGCTCTTGTAGTTGGTTTCTTACTTGAAGCATGTCACCATCTACTGAGATATAATGAACACGATTTTGATTGCGTTCTTGAATTTGGGCTTTTGATAAACCTGCATTCTCTTGTTGTATTTTATATCGATATTGATATTCATTTCGATATTTAACACCATCATTGTCTAAACATTCACCATTTTTCAACCTTAATTGTTTACCTTCTTTAGTGGTGTATGCTCCTTTAGAATTTAATACAGTTCCATCTTTTAATGTGACTTTTTCTTTTAACATTAGTTGGGCGCGCTCTCTTAATTGGAGCATCTCACCATTAACCATTGTTAAGTTTGTCTGATCCTGATCTTGAATTCTGTCACGATCTCTTTCTTGTGCGACTAATCCTATACTAGTAAAAACTAAAAGGATTAAAATAATTGCTACTTTTTTCATGATAAATAAAATTTAATTATTAAATATTTGTTACTCAATGTTTGAAAAAAATGAACCTAATTAATGACTACTATTATAAATGTATTGACTAAGTTCGTTTAATATAAAAACAATCAAAAAAAATTAAGTACTGAAAAAAAGCAAGTTATTTTTGGTAACATTGGTCACATAGAAAAGCCTGTCTTTGAAACAACAAGTTAGTTTTTTGAGGTATTTAATATTCTTTAAAAAAGGAGATTAAATTCGATAAATATGCGAGAGAAGTAAAGGCTAAAAATGTACTCTGAATGTTACATTAGGAGTAAAGCTTAACGCCTTATTTTTCACCTCTTTGGTAGTATTGTTTTCGACCATGTAATAATTATTTATAATATTAGTATAGTCTAATCCATTCCAAATTGAAATGCCTGCTTTCGCCTTAATATTTTCCGAAATATTAAAATTATAGATAGCAGAAGCGTCTATTCTTAAATAGTCTTCTAGATTACTACTATTTGCTGTTAAATAATTAATGGAGCCATCACTTGAGATATCATTGCCGATCACAGGTCTTGTCGCGGGTTTTCCGGTACGATAGTTTACTCCGGCAGAAAATTTAAAACGCTCTATAGCAAATGATGAACCAATTGTTATAGCATGTGTTATATCAATATTATTTGGGAAATTAATTTCATCAAAATTAATAAAAGTATACTCATTATCAGCGTAAGAATAACTTAACCATGTATTCAATCTTTTAAATCGTTTATTGATTAAAAAATCAATTCCTTTTACCTGATAACTTCCATTCTCCTTTTCAAAAATATATTGATTTAAAAATCCTTGACTTTGTGATGTAATCCCTGTGACTTCTTTAAAATACGCTTCTGCGCTAATAAGCCACCCCTTATTATTGTAATCAATACCAACAGATGCTTGTTTACTTTTAATAACAGGAAAATTTTCATTATCTGAGAGATACCATCTTCGTTTTTCAATTCCGAAAAATTCATCTGACGCTACATCAATATTGATAATTTGTGAAGTGTTTTGATGTTTAAATTCTCCTAAAACTCCGATCGTAATAAAATCAGAAATTTTATGACTTAAACTTAATCTGGGTTCAAATAGGTTGATATATGTATCCTTATTCGGATTGACAAATTGAATATAATTATATCTTATACCTGATTTTAAACTCGTTCTCTTTGTATTTGAAATAAAATTGAACTGAGAATACAAGGCATGTTCTCTGGCAACATCTCTTACCTTATCTATAAAAAACGGATTGTTTACTTCTGTTGTATTGGTTATTCCAGTTTCAGTGTAATGATACCCATTGAGAAATGAGATTTGTTTATTGTACTTATACCAGGAATTCAATTTTATAGAAGTTTCTGAAACTTTATTTTCTTGTAATAGACGTTGCTGAAGGACGAAGTTGTCATTATTCGCTTTTAGGGCATAATCGGTTTCATATATTTGAAAGGTAGTTACAAAAGCATCATTCCAATTTCTTTTATAAAAGATTCCTCCGGCTAAACTTTCTTGTTTAAGAACACTTTCTTTAGAAGTTTCAATGGCATCAAATAATGTATTTACATATATAAAATTAAGTCGTACTTGATCTTTATCGGTTATGTTATACAACCATCTCATACTAGTATCATAAAAATCAAATTTAATATTAGCAGTTCTATCAACCTCTGTATCTAGTAAGATCCTGTCAAAGTAATTATTATAGGTAGGTGTTTTTTCAACTATGTCATTGATTGCCTTTCTAGCAGATAGTTGTAAAGATGATCTATCTCCTAACGGTACATCAATAAAACCATCGGCATTAATAAAATTGACGCCTAAGCTTCCAGACAATGTCTTATTTAACTTAGCATCTGTTTTCATGGCTATTGTACCTGAAACGCCGTCAGTAAAATCTACACTGGTACCATTTTTAATAATAGACACATCAGACGTAATTAAAGGACTAAAAATAGAAATTAAACCAAAAAAGTGTCCTGATTGATACATTTTAATTCCATCCCAAGTGATTAAATTTTGATCATGCGTTCCTCCTCTAATATTAATGTCAGAAACAGTTTCATTAATGCTCTGTATTCCGGGAAGAGATTGAACAGTTTGCAGAACATCAGATTCTATCAAACCGGGTAAAATACCAAAATTTTCAAAATTAATATTAAAACTCCCGTCCGCAACTTTAAATATACCTTTGGCAATATAATTAGCGAGAATAACTTCAGTTAAATTTTCAATTTGAGGAATTAAATAAATGTTTGAACAAAAATTTATTTCGAATGAATTGGAAGGTTGTGAAATTGGTTGATAACCCAAATGCCTAAAAGTTAAATTTTCATTTTCACTCGTCCTTTTTAACTCAAAGTAACCAAAAGAATCAGTAATAGCGTAACTATTTTTACCATTAATCGTAACTCCTTCCAAAGGAATACCCATTTCCTTATCAATAACATATCCACATATTGTAAAAGATCCTCTTGCTTTAATGGCAACAAAATCATTATCTAAAAATTGAAATATTAATCCGGTTCTGTTCCTTAGATATTCAATGACTTCAACAAAAGTGAGTTTGGATGGAGGCGGGGTAATAAGAATATCATTTACTACATCATCTGCATACGTAAATCGATAATTATATTTTTCCTCTAAAAGGATTAATATATCAGTTAAAGGTTTTTTTTCTTTTTCTATTTGAGAATAAAGAATTGAAGAGAAAATAAAAAAAACAAAAAAGAGTATACTATTATATCTATTACTCAATTTTATAAATTGTGATTTTGTTAGAATTATCTTTTTTATAAGTCATATTAAAAGGTACCGTAATTGAAGCCAATGCTTGTTCTAAGTTAGTATGTACAAAACCACCAGTAAACAATCTATTTACATCAATTTTTTGTACTGTAACTGCAACATTATATTGTCTCTCAAATTCAGCAATTACTTCATATAAAGGTACGCTTTTAAAATTACTTAAATTATCTAACCATTCAGGTTGATTTTTAGTTGTTGTATCAACCACAACCGCTTTATTAATAATTCTGTATGTATTTCCCGGAGTCAAACGATGAGATGTACCATTGCTATTAACACTAACAATTCCTTCAAAACATTTTACCTCAAAATAGTTGTCTCTAGTTTTTACATTAAATTGTGTTCCTAAAACACTTACTATACCGTCGTTTGTTTTAACGTCAAATTTAGCTCCTTTTGCTACTTTAAAAAAGGCTTCACCATCTAAAGTTACTTCCCTTTTTTCTGCCCAATCCTTTTTGTTAAACTCTGCTGTAGAACTTGCATTTAACATTACTGAAGAAGCATCTGGTAATTCAAAGGATGTTTTTTGGCTTGCCAAGGTTTTAACGGTTGTTAAATTGTTATAAAACAAGAAAAAATAAGTAGTCATACCTAAAACAAATAAAGCAGCAATTCTATAAAGAATTTTGAAAGATTGCAGTTTTATTACAGGCGTACTTTTTTCTTTTAAGTTGTCTTTCAAGTGGTCAAAACCTTTTACAGACGAAAAATGAGATGCTTTAAAATACTTTGCATTTTCAAGAATTTCAAGATTTAGATTATAATCCTCTAATTTCTTGAAGTCTTTCATTTCATCGTTAGTTAACTCGTCTGCTAACCATTTTTTTTCTAATTGCTCTTGATCCATTTCAATTTACTTATTTAGTATAAAAACAACTAAGCTATAATTTATCCTGAAAAAATTATTTAAATTCTTTTATTTCACATTTTATTATTGAAAATGCAGTATAAATTCTATATTCAACAACCTTCTTGGTAATACCTAACATATCTGCAATTTCCTGATGTTTTTTTCCTTCCACTTTATTTAGTAAAAAAACAGACCGTTGTTCTTCTGATAATTTGGTTAAAGCGCGTTGGTATTTTTCTAAGAACTGTTCCTTCTCTAATAAAAATTCAGGATCTTCATTGGTATAATCCTTAGGTTTGATCTTTTGATGTTTTAGTACAATCTTTTGATGTTTGATCTCGTTAAGCATCAAATTTTTTGCAACCATAAATAAAAAGCCTTTAGCTTTTTCAAAAGTTACATCTTTACATTTATCCCACAATTTTATAAAAGCCTCTTGAACCTTATCATTTGGATCATATTGATCTCCATATTTATAATAAAGATAATCATGCAAGTCTTTCGAATAATCATTGTAAATAGTTGAAAAGACCTTTTCATCACAAACGTTGTCCGGCATATTATTTAAAAATTAAAACTGTTTTAATGCGCTAAAGTAAAAAAAAATGTAGTAGTTCAGGATTTTTTAAAAGTTAATTGTTTTTACATTAAAATAAATAAGTTTATAACTCTAATTATTAAAATAAGTGTTCTTAAAATTTAAAAAAGTATTTATAATTATATTGTTTCTATATAGTTATTCTATCAATGCCCAGGATTTGACCGACAATTTAAAAAGTTGGACAGGTTTTGGATTGTCTTATAAACTAAATGATAATTTGAATGCAAAAATGAATCAACTTTTTGCATTCAACGTTTCTCCTGCCAATTACAGTTTTTCTCAAACAAAGCTAGCCCTCTCATATAAAATTAAAAGAAGAACATATATTGAAGGTGGTTATGTAAGAGGCCTTTTTAATGAATCAAATTCATTAATACGACAAGGAGCAACTTCAGGATGGTTCAATACATTGGCGGTTGATCGTATTTATTCTAATTTTTCTTATAGACATGATATCGTCAAACGTTTATCGCTAAAGCATAAAATAGAGTATCAGTATTTTTTTTCAGAATTAGACAAGTATAAGACAAGAACTTTATATTCGGCCAGGTTAATTTACAACGTAAGAAAATCTACTTTGGCTCCGTATCTTGAAAATCAATTTTATTATTATAATGGAGGAATAATCTCTAGTGGTGTAAAAAGATATCGCTTTAAAGCCGGCGTTAGTTTTAAACCAATAAAAGATTCGTCGACAAGTTTGGCAATTTATTATATGCTCCAAAATGAGTTTGACACTGAACAAATTTCAGACAATGATTATTCAGTTATTGGAATTAACCTATCATTTAAATTAAACTAAACGATCACATAGCATGAGACATCAAAAAATAAATTCAAATAGAATTAAGAAAGCAAATATTTGTAAAAACGTAAATAGCACTACGATCAATAAGGAAATTAAGAAAACATATGTGCCAAGAGCTGGTGATGTAGCTATTTTTAAAGTTAAAGAAATAGGGAAACATACGCGTATTCAAACTATCAATGGTAATAATAAATATATTTTACCTGGTGACTTGATCATGGCGGCTTTCGGTAACAGATATGCTACAGAGCAGATGGAAGGTTTTGTACCTGAAACTTATCAAAACACATACCATATTCTAGGTCAAGGAGGAGCCATTGGTGTATTAAAAAATATGCATGTTAAATTTGAAAAGATAGGACCAACTTCTTTAAGTTTAGTTGGTTATGTAGTGAATGATGATGGTGCGGTAATAAATACGAAATACCTTAACAACGAAGAAGTAAATCATAAATCTATTCCGGTAAATTCTAATCCAAAAGTAATTTTATCTCTAGGAACGAGCATGGATAGTGGTAAAACTACTTCAGCAGCTTTTATGGCGAGGGGGCTAAAATTGGCACGTAAAAAAACAGCGTACATCAAATTAACCGGAACGGTCTATACAAAAGATAAAAGTATGGTGCGCGATTATGGAGCCAAAGTTTCCATTGATTTTTCTGATTTCGGATTTCCATCAACATACATGTGCTCTACAGAAGAACTATTAACTTTATATGAGAATCTAATAGAACGAGTAAAACCTTATAATCCTGATTATATTTTAGTTGAAATAGCAGACGGACTCTTACAAAGAGAAACTTCAGCCTTAATTCATGAAAAAATATTTAAGAATAAGATTTCTGGAGTTTTGTTCTCAGCAATGGATAGTATGAGTGCCATTGCAGGAGCTAACATTCTTGAACAATTAGGTTATAATGTAATTGGTGTTACAGGATTATTTACCATTAGTCCTTTATTGGTAAACGAAGTAAGACAACAATCAAGTTATAATGTATTATTAGGAGAAGATTTGATGTCTAAAGAAATAATTAATACATTAGAGAAAAAAATAAACTATTCGCAGTTTGAAAACAAAATGGCAGTTAATATTTAGTTTTGTAAAAAGTAATAAACTGCTAGTAAGTATTGCATTTACTAGCGGTTTTTTTTATAATATCTTAACATTACTAATTCCTGTAAGTCTTGGACGTTTTTATGAATTTAATTTTGATTTTTCTTCTAGACGATTACAATTATTAGAAGCAATACCATTTATAAGAACTGAAAGTTTTATTAATTTTTTAATTTTCTTTTTAATACTTGTTACTATTCGTTTTGTCTTTGAATACATTAATAAGTATGTCATCGCTATAATTGGAGAAGGATTTGCAAAAGATCTGAGAGAAGAACTTTTTAAACACCAACTTCAAATAAATACTTCTATTTATGATAAAAAAGGAATAGGTAAATATTTACTTCGATATAGTGGTGATCTAAAAAGTATTCAAAATTATGTTACTAAAGGATTGTTGCGTTTTTCTCAAGACTTTTTTCTGATCACTATTCTTTTGATCACTATTGCATATATTGATAATATTCTAGGCTTCATTGTGGCAATTTCAATAGGTGTTTCAATACTACTACTATTTTTTATAAATAATTTACTCTATACTATATCAGTTGACCGCAGGAATCAACGGTCGGCCATGCTAACTTTTGTAAATACCAGACTACGCTCTATACTATCTATAAAGGTATTTAATAAGTATTCACCTGAAGAAAAAAGATATATTAAGCGTTCTGATAAATTGTTTGCAGTAGGTAAAAGATATCAACGTGTAATAAGTCTAATTCAATCATTTATCCCAATGGTAACTTATTTGATGTTAGCCTTATTGATGTGGTATGTATACTATCAAAAAACAAGTGCAGACAGCACTTTTGACGGCACTTTATTATTAATTTTAATACTACTCATCATTTCATTTCTTCCAATTTTAAGAAGAACTTTACGCGTGAGTATTATATGGAAGCTAGGTAATATTTCGTTTGAAAAATTGCTTAATATTTTTTCACTGGAAGCTGAGAATAACATTCCTTTTGAAAATATCGATTTAGCTGATAAAGAATTGAAATTAAAAAATATTTCCTTTTTTTATCCAATTTCCAATAATTTAATTTTTGACAATGTAAATATTACCATCTATCCAAAGAAAACAACATTGATATTGGGCGAATCGGGTACTGGTAAAAACACACTTATTAATTTATTCCTCAAGATTTATAATCCCACTAATGGGAATATTCATTTTGGTGATTATAATTATGAAGATTTGGCTGAAAAAACCATTCGGAAAAACATTGCAGTTATTTCAAACGCGTATCCTTTATATGGTAGAACGGTATATGAAGCCATAGTTTATAATCGAAAAAAGGAAAAAGAAACCAAAGTTATAAAGTTATTGAAAGATCTTCAACAGTTTGAAGATGAGAATAATATACTAGGTTTAAATGACCCAATTGGAGATATGGGAAGCCAGTTAACGAATGGGCAAAAAAAGATCTTAATGTATTGTCGAGCACTTTTAACAAATAAACCTTACTTGATAATTAATCAACCTTTTCGAGGCTTAAATCATAAAACAATTGATCATTTAAAAAACATTTTAAACTCACTAAATAATAATAAAACATTGATTATTTTGGATGTTGATGTTATCGATGGGTTAAAAACAGATCAAAGCTATGTTATTCAAAATAAATTAATAAAAAAACAATCGGAGATAAGTTCTGGAAATAAGAAATAACTGTTCATTGTAAGTTTTTGCATTGAAGATTTAAAATAAATTAAGTGATTTTCAGGATTTTATTTCTTTTAATTGTTTTTACATAAAAGGAAATGATTTTAAAAATATTATTATGATACGAATTAAAAAACTTATCGCACTAGCAATTTTTTCCACATTGCTTTTATCTTCATGTAGAAGTGAACTAATTATTGATAGCGAGAATACGACAGATGGGTTAAAAGCAGACTCAGAAGTAGCAATCCTTATGCAAAAAACTTCATTGAATGATGGCTCGAATGATAATATTCTTGATAATGCCAATTGTTTTAATATAAAATTACCCGTGACTGTTGTAGTGAATGGGTTGCAAGTAACTGTAAATTCTGAAAATGATTATGAATCAGTAGAAGATATATTAGATGAGTTTGATGATGATGATGATATTGTAGAAATTGTTTTTCCTATACAAATAAGATTTAACAATTTTGTTACTATGCAAATAAATAATCAATCGGAATTTAATGGTCAAAGAGGCAACTGTAACGGCGAAAATGAAAGTGATGATGATATTGAATGTATTGATTTTCAATACCCAATTACCGCCACTATTTATGATACAGTTACAGAGCAAACAGATAGTGTAACTATTAATAACGATAATGAATTACATGATTTTTTAGAAGACATAGATAGTGATGATGTTGTAAATATAAGCTTTCCTATTTCAATGATATTATCTGATGGTACTGTTGTTAATATTGATAGTTTAAATGAATTAGAAATCGCTATAGAGAATGCAGAAGATGATTGTGATGAAGATGACGATTATGACTATGATGATGATGATTGTGAGAATTGCACGCCAGAAGAGTTGAATATGATTCTTGCTGATTGTACCGATTGGACAGTAGATAAATTAGAATTAAATGATAATGACCTAGAAGATAATTATACTGGTTTTACTTTTAACTTTTCAAATGATGGTACATTAAGCGTTCAAGATGGTAATACGAATCATTCAGGTACTTGGAGTAGCTCTGGTACTGGGGTAAATATTAAAGTAATAATAAATATTCCAACTTTAAGTGATTTTAATGCAAATTGGAATTTACATGAAATTGAAGAGGAAGGAAATAAAAAGAAAGTAGATCTAAGACAAAATAATAACGATCGTTTACGATTTGAAAGTATTTGTAATTAAACCTTTACGTTTAGGAAAATAATATTTAGAAATTTTTTCACAGTAACGACAAGATGTATCTCATCCCTCTTTTTAAGGGATGAGATTTTTTTATTTGATAAATTATACTTAATCAATTTAATTATTCACAATGTATTTCGAACTTATATTAAAGATAATATAAGAATATAATAAGAAAATGTTGATTTTTTCAGGATATTTTCAATGATGATTGTTTTTATAGCAAGGGGAGAATATATACACTTTAAAAACCAAACAATTATGAAAAAGTTAATTTTTACCATGGTGTTAAGTTTAATAGGAAATTTAATACTAGCTCAAACTACAGAAAGTATAAAATATGTAACACAGGGTCCTGATGGATTGATCGCTATGACAATATTTGATAATGCAAATGAGAATAATATGAAATTAGAATCTGCTAATGAATTTTATAGATATGAAATTTTAGATCCGATTACAAGTGAGGCTATTATTTCTTCTAAAAATAAAGGCAAGAAATGCAATTTAGATAAATCTAAAATAGGAGCAGGGACTTATAATTTACGCTTATATACTTTAAATTTTGTTATAACATCAAAACTAACCATAAAAGCAACAAATAAGATGCTATCTACTTTTCCATCAACAATTGAAAATTTTGCATCGTCTGATTTATAGTATTAAAAACAAACCATTTTAAATTTAGGAATTATGATCAATCGATTTTTTTTAGGAGCAATAATAACAGTAAGTCTCTTTTTAGTAACATATAGTTGTTCGTCTGAAGATGCTACTATTGATCTAGGAGTGAAAATAAACGAAATTAAAAGTGATGCAGCATCTGGTACCTGGCGCATTACGAGTTTTATAGATTCTGGGACCAATGAAACCAGTGATTTTACTGGCTATAATTTTACTTTCAATGAAAATGGTACTCTGACAGCTTCTAATGGTACAGATACTGTTACCGGCAGTTGGTCTGTAACTGAAGATGATAATAGCGATGATGATGATGATTATGATGATGAAATTGATTTTAATATATCATTCCTAACACCAGATAATTTTACAGACTTAAGTGATGATTGGGATATTACTTCAGCTAGTGCTACTAAAATTGATCTAATAGATATTAGTGGTGGTAATGGTGGTACAGATACTTTAACATTCGAAAAGAATTAGTTAATCGGGCTTAGAAACTTTATTTGGTGAATTTCATAGTAGTTTTTCTTATTGCAAAAAGGGGTTAATAAAGTTTCTACCGATTAATTATAATACTGTTTCAATAAAAATATTGGAACAGTTTTTTGTTTTTATAAATTACAGTATTTTTAGGCAATTTGATAATTGCTATCAAGCTCAAAACAACACTCTGAAACTAAAATTTGGTGTAAAATTCAACGCCTTATTCGTAATTTCTTTAATAGTATTATCACTATCAATATTATAGTAGCTATTAATAATATTTTTGTGATTTAGACTATTCCATATAGAAACACCCGTTTGGGCATTAATTTTATCTGTTATTTTGAATCTGTAAGTTGCTGAGGCATCTATTCGAATATATTCCTTTAATCTACTAGAATTAGAGTCCTGATAACTTATTTGATTATTATTTATTTCGTTGCCAATAACTGGCAAAGTAGTAGGTTTACCGGTATGCCAATTAAAACCTGCAGAAATCTTAAAATCATTTGTAGTAAAAGATGAACCAAAAGTTATCGCATGTGTTATATCAAGATTATTAGGAAAACTATCAGCTTGTAATTCTTTAAAAGTATATTCATTATCAGCGTAAGAGTAACTTAACCATACATTTAATTTTTTAAACCTTTTATTAACCAAAATATCCATTCCTTTTACCCTGTAGTCACCACTAGTTCTTGAAAAAATGTACTGATCTAAGAATCCTTGACTCTGTGATGTTATACCGTTAACTTCCTTAAAATATCCTTCAGTACTCAATAACCATCCCTTATGATTATAATTAAAACCTATCGAAGCCTGCTTGCTTTTAATGATTGGGATATCCTCATTATTTGACAATAACCATCTCCGATTTTCAATACCTAAAAAATCATTTTGAAAACTTACAATTTGTGATGAATTCTGATGCTTAAACTCACCTAATATTTCAAAATTAAAATGATCGAATATTTTTTGATTGAAACTTAATCTTGGTTCTAAAATTAGTTTTTTAAACTTTTCAATATAATTATATCTAAGACCTGCTTGTATAGTTGTTTTTTTAGATTTTGATACATGATTAAATTGAGAAAATACTGCATGTTCTCTTATTACCTCCTTGTTCAGTTGTAATACTAATGGATTATTTAGATCTGTTAAATTTGATACAATAGTTTCTGTGAAATAATACCCAGAATGAATAGATAATCCATTATTAACTTTATAAGATGCTTTTAATTTAACAGATGTCTCTGAAACCTCATTCTCTTGTTTTAAACGTCGTTGTTTTATAATGTCTTCATTAATAGACTCTAATTCATAATAAGTTTCTGAAATATCTAGTGAAGTATTAAATCTACTTGTCCAATTTCTATTATAAAATACACCACCTATGATACTGTATTGTACAAGACTGCTTTCTTTAGAATTTCCGTTTTGATTGTTTAAAGCACTTTCATTAAAAACTAATTCATTATTAACGTTTAAAAAATTGATACGAAGGTGATCTTTAACAGTAATATTATAAAGCCATCGTAAACTAGTATCATAAAAATCAAATTTAACGTCGGTATTAATAACTTCATCAACATTATTTAAAACTTCAGTATTTTGTAATATTCGATCAAAATATTGAGAATAGGTAGGCGTTTTAATCAAATCACTAATAGCTTTTCTTGCCGCTAGCTGTAGTGATGAATTATTAGATATCGGGATGTCTGCAAAACCATCAACATTGATAAAGTTAGAACCTAAACTTCCATTAAAAGTTTTATTTATGCTGGTATCTGTATTCATTGAAATTGTGCCAGAAACTCCATCTGTTAAATCTGTTGGAGATCCATTTTTTATAATCGAAGCATTCGTAGTAATTAGAGGATTAAATATTGATATCAATCCAAAAAAATGACCTGACTGGTACATTTTTATACCATCCCATAAAATTAAATTTTGATCATGTGTTCCTCCTCTAATATTAATATCTGAAACCGTTTCATTTGCACTTTGAATACCGGGTAGTGCCTGTACAGTTTGTAACACATCAGTTTCAATTAATCCGGGTATAATACCAAAATCAGAGAAATTTATAGCTAAAGATCCATCTGTTAGTTTGTCAATACCTTTAGTAATATAATTGGCAATTACTACTTCTGATAATGTTTCCGTTTGACTTGTTAAATATATATTTAAACAGTTTCCTAGTTCAAATGAACTTGTAGATTTCTGAACTGGCACATATGCTAAATGTCGAATATTTATAATTTCACTGACCTCTTTTATTTTTAATTTGAAATACCCGAAATTATCACTAGTAGTATGATTATTTAGACTTATGATTGATACGTTTTCTACAGGAATTTTGGTTCTATTGTCAATAATATATCCACAAATATAATGTGTAATTTCTCTTGCACTTATTGTAATAATATTATTTTCTTGAAATTGAAAAACCAAATTGGTCTCCACTCTTAAATAATTTATAGACTCATTTATATTGAAAGTGTTTGGAGGCGGCTTGACAAAAATTCCATTAATTACGTCATGAGCATAAGTAAAGTCATAATTATATTTTTCCTTTAATTGAATTAATACATCTGACAATCGTTTTTTCTCTTTATCTGTTTGAGAAAATAGTGTAAATGAAAAAATAAAAAATATAATAAAGAGAATACTCTTAAGAGTACTATTGACTCTTATGTAATGTGATTTTATTGGAATTATCTTTTTTATAGGTTAAATTAAATGGTACCGTTATTGATGCTAAAGCTTGATCCAAATTATTATTGACAAAACTACCAGTAAATATTCGATTCGTATCGACTTCTTGAGCTACTATACTAACATCATATTGTCTCTCAAATTCGTCTAATACTTCATATAAAGGTACACCTTTAAATCTACTTATATCATTAATCCATGCAGGTAAACTGTTCTTAAGAGAATCTCTTACTATTATTCCATCTATATTCCTATAGGTATGACCTTTTGTTAATTGATGTAATTTACCATTACTATTAACAACCACAATTCCTTCAAAACATTTTACTTCAAAATAATTTGTTCTATTTTTAACATTAAACTGTGTTCCTAGAACGCTAATTGTCCCTCCTGAGGTCAATACATCAAATTTAGAACCTTTGGCTACTTTAAAAAACGCTTCACCATATAATGAAACTTTCCTTGAATCTGTCCATTTCTTTTCATTATAAGTTACTTTAGAATCGGCATTAAGGGTCACTGCTGATGCATCAGGTAAATTAAAAGAAATTTTATTCGCAGCCAATGTTTTTATAGTAGTTAGATTGTTAAAAAAGAAAAGAAAATAAATACCAATGCCAATAATAAATATCGCCGCAATTCTCGAGAAAAATCTAAAAGAATTTATCTTTACAACCGATGTGTTTTTACGTTTAATATCGGCTTTAAATTCACTGTAAGTTTTAACAGATGAAGAATGCGGAATATCAAAATATTTGGCCTTATCAATAATCTTATTATTTAATTCATAATCATCAAGGCCCTCAAAATCTTTTGATTCTGCATCGGTTAGCTTGTCTACCAACCATTTTTTTAATAAGTAATCTTTTTTCATAGATAAGGGGTTTATGTATATAACAACTACATATTTGTTTTTACTTAACTATTTAAACTCTTTAATTTCTTTCCTTAATTTTTTAAAGGCTAAAAATATTCTGTTCTCAATTACTCTTCTGGTAACACCAAACATTTCAGCAATTTCTAATGGCCTTTTACCTTTTACTTTGTTCAATAAGAAAGCTATTCGTTGTTCTTCGGTAAGTTTAGATAAAGCACGCTCGTATTTTTTTAAAAATTCTTCTTCCTCCATTAAAAATTGAGGCGTTTCATTAGTGTAATTTTTTGGTTTTATTTGTTGGTACTTTAAAACTACTTTCTGATGTTTAATGTCATTTAGAATCATATTTTTACCTACTCTAAAGAGAAAAGCCCTAGCTTTATCTGGAGCAACTTTTTTGCAATTATCCCATAATTTTATAAATGCTTCTTGAATTTTGTCATTGATCTCAACTTGGTTACCGAATTTATAATAAAGATATTGGTATAAATCTGTACTGAATTTTTCATAAATGTTAGCAAAAACTGATTCTTCACAAGTATTTTCAGGTTTTGATTTGTTAATTTCGGTCTTATTCATATCACAAAACTATAAAATTAATTTAAGTGATTTTATTTAAAATTGAGGTACTGTCAATTTTATTATCTAATAATATTATTATTAAAATTAAGTAATTTTTGAATGTGAGTTGTTTTTATATTAGAGAGTGTTAATATTTTACCCTAATTCAAATGAAAAATTTAGTATTGTTCCTATTATTTATATCGTTGCTATTATCTTCTTGTGCTAAAGAAGAAGTAATAAATATAACTGAAACAAATGAGCCGTCATTAAAGGCAGGGTCAAATTTGGCCACTTTAATACAAAAAACATCTCTAAACGATGGGTCTAGTGATAATATTATTGATAATGCCAATTGCTTTAATATACAATTACCTGTCACTGTAATTGTAAACGGATTAGAAATCATAATTAATTCTGAGAATGATCTTGATACTATAGAATCCATTTTTGAGGAGTCCAATACTGACGAAGATAGTTTGAAAATAATTTTTCCAATCACAATTATATTAAGCGATTTTACACAACTAATTATTAATAATGAATCAGAATTGGATGATATTACAAATGAATGTGAGGGAGAAAATGAGCTTGATGATGATATTGAATGTCTAGATTTTCAATATCCTATTGAAGTATCAATCTTTAACACGATTACCGAGTTAATTATTGATATTACTATAAATAATGACGAAGAGATGCATGATTTTATTGAAGATTTAGATGAAAATGATATAGCTAGCATCGGTTTCCCAATTACCATGATTCTTTTTGATGGAACATTGATCACTATCAATAGTTTAGATCAATTAGAAGAGGAAATAGAAAATGCCGATGGTGATTGTGATGAAGATGATGATTATGATTATGATGACGATGACATTGACAACACAAATATAACCGCACAAGAATTTTCAGATTATTTAATCTCATGTCCTTGGTTATTAGACGAATTAGAAATCGAAGAAGAAGATAATGAAAACGTAAAAGGCACAATATTTATTTTTAATGCAAACGGAACCGTTTCTGCAGAATTAAATAGTGATACGTCAAACGGAACTTGGAGTGTCTCTTTAGATAATGGAATACGGTTAAATATCAATATGGATACTTTAACAGAAGTTAATAATATTTGGAGATTAAATACTATTGATGAAGAAGATGATGGTAAAGATAAGATCGATTTAAGAGTTGGTACTGACAATCTTAAGCTTATTAAAAATTGTAATTAATTAATTTTTTGTGCGTATAATTTTGGTTTTATACAACATTAAATATTACAATCTTAATTAATTAGACTAGGAATTGATTATGCTAAATTTATTATTTATTATGAGTTGGGTTAAATTTAAGGGTTGCTCATTGATAAATGCTCTATAAGTTGATTGTGAAACTGTTTCAATGCTGAAAAGTATTGAGGCAGTTTTTTATAAATATAGGAAGATGATGTAATTAATATAGTATTATCTCAATTAACAATTCCTTTCTAATTAAACAATTCAGTTAGCAAAGAAATTAAATTTTAGTAAATTAGATAAATTGAATTAATTTTGAGTAGACATATCTTACCTTTTATGAAAAAATACTTCGCGATTTTCACTAAATATTCAAGTCCTTTTTTTAATACCAGAGCAGCAGGGTTATATATTTTATTATTTGCAATTTCCATTGCTGTTGCAACGTTTGTCGAAAATGACTACGGTACAAGCTCAGCTCAAAAAGTAATTTTTAAATCCTGGTGGTTTGAATTATTACTATTTCTATTCAGTCTTACCATAATTGTAAACATCTTTAAATTTAGGATGATTCAACAAAAAAAATGGGCATTGTTACTTTTTCATTCGGCCATCGTAATTATAATAATTGGTGCCGGTGTTACAAGATATTTTGGCTTTGAAGGGGTTATGCATATTCGGGAAAACGATACTGCAAATAGTTTTCTTTCTTTTAATACTTTTTTAAAATTTGATGTCAACAAGGATGGGCAAACCTACAATTTTGATGAGGAAGTTCTTTTTGCCACACTAGGGAATAATAACTGGCATAAATCATATTCAATTGATAATGATCTAATTGATATTAGAGTAAAAGAGTTTATTCCTAATCCGAAGCAAAAATTGACTACAAGTATGGCGGGTAAGCCCACTTTACAAATAGTTGTAGCAGGAATAAATGGACGAGAAGAATACTTTATAAACGAGGGACAAACAAAAAGAATTAGAAATGTGATCTATAATTTTAAAGAAGAAGGAATACCCGGAGCATTAAATATTATTTTTAGAAACGATTCTCTATTATTTAATACTGATAAAGTATTAACTCAAATGGTGATGGCTACTCAACATAGAGATACTATCAAACCTTCTAATGTTTATAAACCTTTAAAATTACGCTCATTATATTCTGATGGTACTAATAATTTCGTTGTTGCAGACTTTAATAAAAGCGGAGAGTTGACAATTAAATCTGAAAGTGCTAAAGTAAAAAATGAAAGCTTAACGGCATTGCTAATGAATATTTCTGTTAACGGTAAAGAACAAGAAACGTTGGTTTATGGCAGTAGAGGAGTATCCGGAAGACCTCGAACACTTAACTTTAAGGGTTTAAATTTATCCGTTGCGTACGGGTCAAAAAGTATTACAGTCCCTTTTTCTATAAAATTAAAGAAATTTATTCTTGATAAATATCCGGGAACAAATAGTGCATCGTCTTATGCAAGTGAGGTGCAATTGATCGATGGTAGAAAAAATGTTAAGAAAAATTACAGGATTTTTATGAATAATATTTTAGACCATAACGGTTATCGTTTCTTTCAATCATCTTTCGATAAAGATGAAAAAGGCACTTATTTAAGTGTAAATAATGACTACTGGGGGACTTTAATTTCTTATATCGGATATGCCATATTAACAATAGGTTTAATACTGGTATTTTTTAGTAAGAATACCCGCTTCTATCAAGTTATTCAAAAAATAAAAAAACTAAGAGCAAAGAGTGGCACTTTTATATGGTTGCTATTACTCTCATTTTCATCAGCTACTTTTTATGGACAAACACCTGAACATGATCATTCCTATAAAGGTCATGCTATAGATATTGCTCATGCAAATAAATTTAGCAAACTAGCAGTTCAAGATCATAAGGGACGCATGAAACCTATACATACATTATCAAGAGAACTGATGCGTAAATTGCTTCGTAAAGAGAGCTTTGAAGGGTTAAATGCTGATCAAATCATGCTAAGTATGTATATAAATAGCGATTTATGGTATGACGTAAAAATTATTAAATTAGGTAAACATAAAGATATTCTAAAAAAAATAGGTGTTAGTGACAACTACGCTTCATATAAAGATTTTTTTACAGAGAAAGGTGATTATAAACTAAGAGATGATGTTCGCAAAACATATGATTTAACACCAAAAGATAGAGGAGTTTATGAAAAGGAATTATTAAAGATAGACGAAAGGTTAAACATACTTAGTATGGTTTTTTCCGGCAATTTATTAAAAATAATTCCTGTTATAAATGATCCTAATAATACCTGGATAACTAAACATAATCATGGAAATGAAGGTCATGAAACTCATGTGGCTAGTAAATTTTTCAATGCTTATGATAAAGCGCTAATAAATGCAATTGAAACCAATGATTATAGCGATGCAAATAACCTTCTAGATGAACTACAAGCCTATCAAATAAAAAATGGAAACCCAGTTGTACCTTCCTCAGCAAAAATAAACGCAGAAATATTTCTAAACGATCTGAATGTTTTTAATAGATTAGCATTATTATATATTTTACTCGGTTTGGCATTTTTATTTTTTTTATTTGTGTCTGTTTTTAAACCAAACATCAATTTAAAGATTGTTTATAAAGTATTATTTTCACTCGTTGTATTAGGCTTTATTTTTCATACAATCGGACTCGGATTAAGATGGTACGTTTCTGGTAGAGCACCATGGAGTAATGGATATGAGTCAATGATCTATATAGCATGGACCACTACTTTGGCAGGAATTATTTTTACAAGAAAATCATTCGGAGGTTTGGCAGCAACTATGGTTTTGGCCGCAACTATTCTATTAGTATCTATGTTGAGTTTTCTGGATCCAGAAATCACTCCTTTAGTACCTGTTTTAAAATCTTATTGGTTGACAATTCATGTGTCATTAGAAGCTGGTAGCTACGGATTTTTAATGTTAGGTGCTATTATTGGCTTGATCAATTTAATCTTGATGGTTTTTGTGAATGATATTAATAAAGAAAGAGTTAAAAGGATCATCACTGAAATGTCATACATAAGTGAATTAACCTTGGTAGGTGGATTGGTTATGGTAAGTATTGGCACCTATTTAGGTGGTGTTTGGGCTAATGAATCGTGGGGTAGATATTGGGGTTGGGATGCTAAAGAAACCTGGGCGTTGGTAACGATATTGGTCTATGCCTTTATATTACATATGCGGTTAATACCAAAGTTATTTGGTCTATTTTCATATAATGTAGCAACCATTTTTGGTTTGGCTACTGTTATTATGACCTATTACGGAGTAAATTATTATTTATCTGGACTACATTCTTATGCTACAGGTGACCCAATTCCAATTCCTAAATGGGTATATATTGTTGTAGTGTCAATAGTAATAATAAGTATACTGGCTTATTGGAGAAAAAAGAAAGTAAAAATTATTTCCTGATTATCTCTAAAGGATAATACACTAACTTTCTATCATTTCTTTTTAATAATTGAATTGTCATCTGATAATTATCGCTACTATTTTTTTAATAATTAGTATACATACAATCCATATTAAAATTCTTCATTATTTCTAATAAATTAAACTTAATAATCAATTTTTTTTAAGTAAATACCCGATGTTAATTGTTTTATTATTAAAGAGTTAAATGAAAGAGAAATATTATTAAGAAGTATTAGAATAATAATATTTAAAAGTATAATATGAAAGAATTAGAATTATTAATTGTGGGAGCTGGACCCGCAGGAATTTCATTGGCATCAGAGGCTAGAATGGTAAACATAGCTGCTAATGATATACTTATGATAGACAAGGCAAAAACGCATTCATGGGTTATTAGGTCTCTTTATCCAGACAAAAAATTAGTTGCTGCAAATTATAAAGGCTTACCTGCAGTTTGTCACGGAGTTATGTCATTACAAGATTCAACCAAAGGTGAAACCATTAGTTATTTGGATGAAGCAATAAAGAAAACAGGTGTAGCGGTAAATTATAGTGAAGAAGTTTTAAAAATTATACCTATTGGCACTAAAAAAGATCCATTATTTGAAGTGGTAACAACTAAAGATAAGTATCAAACTAAAATTGTCGTTATAGCCATTGGTATTTTTGGTAGACCAAATAAGCCTAGTTATAAATTGCCAAGGGCGCTAAAAGAGAATGTACATTTTGATGTTACATCTTTCCAATCAAAAAATGAAAATATTCTTGTAGTAGGTGGTGGGGACTCTGCATCAGAATTTGCTCAATACCTTATTGAAATGGGACATAAAGTGACACTTTCTTACAGACAAAAAGATTTTAGTAGAATGAACTCATTTAACATAAATGCATTGCATAAATTAGAAGAAAATGAACAAATAGAAATTTTATTAAAAAGTAATATTAAAGAAGTCAAAATTTCTCAAAATGAATACCCTTTAGTTTGTTTTAATGAATCTCATTTAGGAGAACATGAATATGCAAGAATTGTTTACGCTCTTGGTGGAAGTACACCTACAAATTTTCTAAAATCAATAGGCATCAAATTTGAAAATGAAACACCACGGTTAAGAGAATGTGGTGAAACAACAATTGCAGGACTGTATGTTACCGGAGATCTATTAGCAGGAAAAAGAGGGGGTTCAATTGCACAAGCTTTCAACGCATCAAAAACAACCATGGAAAAAATATGCCATAATTATCTCGAATGCGAAATTTCTTAATTCAAACTTTATTTTACAATAACACCTTCTTCTAAAATTAAATCATATTTATAACCTGCACCAAAGTCTTTATTTAGAGTTACTAATGCTTTCATAGTAACAACTGTTCCTTCTTGTATAAATGTATCAGAAGTTACCACAAGATCAAAATCATCTTTACTACCGTCTTTCAAGTGTATCCAGTTACGATTCATAATGCCTGCGTTTATTTTGACACATTTTCCGCTTATTTGGATAGTTTTACCTACGTAATTTTTAGGATTTTTTACTAAATCAGCTATTCTGACAGACCCTTTATGTTCAATAATATTTTCGGTATGCGTAGGAATAACCTCTTTCTCAGCAGCACTCGATGTTACTTTAGAATCACCTTTATTTAGAATACCAGAATTATTTGAATGATTCTCTTCAACTAAATTTGAAATTAAATAAATTGTTTCAAATACCCTATTATATTCCTTACTTTCAAAATTTGTTTTAAGTAATCCGCCCTTATAATAATAAGTTCTTCCCTTTCTAATATCTTGTTTTCTCGTAGCAACCCAAAATTGTTTTTCTCCTTCATTAACATTTAAATAAACATATCTTGATGTTGGCAATACTTCATTTACCACCACTTTATGTAGATCTTCTGAAAAAGGTTGATTGGTACTAGTATTTGAATCTGATGAAGGTTCTTCAGAAAATATTCCAGAACTTTTTTCAACTTTTTTATCTTTTGAAGATGGAGATATTACCTTAGGATCTTTTTTACATGAAACAACAATCAATAAAATGATTGTTACGATACTTATCAGTTTGAACTTCATAATTTCTTTTTTCTTTTTTTATTAAAACGTTTTGCAAGTTTAGTATAAATTCTATAATTATTTTCAAGTTTAGTGGTTGACAGCTCTCCAGAAACACTAAGTGTTAAACTTCTCGAGATATGATATGACAGATTAGTTCCATAATAATGTTGCACTAATGTAGGATTACTAAGACCTACATTACTACTTAAATATGTATAATTGACAAATCTATAATAAAAATCGGCATATAATTTATCATTAAAAAATGGTCTTGAATATCTCAAAGATAAAATATTACTTTCTAAATAGTTAGATGTATTAATGTTATAATTTAAAGATGCCCTTCCACCAATTCCAGGAATTTTAGACAGGCCTAAGTACACATAAATATTGTCTGATTTATTGTCTTGATTATTTTGAAATCTTTTACTATAACTAAATCCAGCATTTACATAATCACTAGGCCTCAAATTTATCCTCATTCTAACACCTTGCCTCGCAATATCATCATCAAGTAATCGCTCAATATCGGTCTGAAATGTTTCATAATAAATAATTCTTTTCCTTGAATCATAAGACAATGTTGCATTAATATTTCTATTGAATCGATACCGGGCCGATGCGTATAAATTAGTAAGTCGGATGTCATTATTAACAGTATCATTCACTTTGTTATAAATATCAAGTTCTAATGAAGAGAAGAGATGCAATTTTTTAAATAGAGTACTAGAGTGCTGAAAATATGTATATCTACGGTCAATTTTTCCATTATTTTGCTGCTCAAGTAAACCCAATGTAGTTTCGGAATAGAAATTTTTAAAATCTGTAACTCTACCAAAATATGCGCCATATTCCAACAAATCTGAATTAAAACCATAGTCAAAAAAATCAGGTCTAAACCCTCCAATAAGACCGACATAGTTATTACCAAAATACTTTTCAACTTGTAAACCATCTATTGCACCCAGTGATGACGCTTTAGGGTTTATTTTTCTTCCTGCAATTACAGAAAGGGTAGGGTCTATATCGTATCGAATAGATAAGTTATAAATATTAAAGAACTCTGTTTTTCTTGGAAAATCTGGATCTTCAGTAATAAAGTTCTTCCTATAATTTAAATAAGATTCAAATGAAAATTTTGAATTATTTATATGTTCAGCATTTAATGAAAAACGTGACACAAGTCGATGTCTATTATCTCTAATGCTAGATAATGTACTGTAACCGGCTACTGACAATTTCCCTTTTATATTTTCTGAATACATTGACTTTTTTTCGTCTACATACTCTTTTTTATCAATACGCTCTACAGCAGGTTCCTTATTTTCCTTATCAGGAATAATCTTAATTTTTCGATCAACATTATGAAGAACTTCTGTACCTTTTTGAATATTGCAATTAGAAATAATTGAACAAACTACTGAATTTGAGGACTTATTTGTTACTAATAAACAAGGTGTTTTCGTAGTTGAAATTTGTAAAGTATCACCTAACTTAATATTCTCAGTACTGGCAAATTTCACATACACACTTTTTGAAGTTACAAATGATACTTTTCCGGTCAGCGATTGGTTATTATCTTGTCCATATGAATATGAACTAAGTATTATAAAAAATAATATGTAGCCAAATTTATATTTCATGTATTCTTAACTTCTACCATTTGGATGGCATCGGAGACATTCACTACTCACATATGTGTATCCGTTTACTTCACTATGATCATTGTCCGTTTCACTTTGTGAATGACATTTAAAACATGAAAATTCTGAAAAATTATTTGGGTTAGTATGACAATCTAAACAGTCATTCCATTCATCTTGATGCGGCCCGCTATAAATCGGGAAATATTGACCATCATGGTCAAATATTGCTGGTGTCCACCCCGGATTTGTTGTATGGCAGGATACACAATCTGTTGGGAAATTGGCTGCAGTGTGACTTGGATCATTAGTATTATTATAATCAGTCTGATGACAGGTTACACAATTGGGGTCTGCATCTGAGTAATTACCAGTAGTATGACATTGGTTACAATCTTGAATATCATGACCTAATGTTAGTGGGAAAAAGTCATGATTAATAGTTGCTGGTGTCCACCCCGGATTTGTTGTATGACAGGATATGCAATCAGTAGAAAACCCAACACTAGAGTGATTCGGGTTCGTTGTGGCGTTATAATCTGTTTGGTGACAAGTTACACAATTAGGATCTGCATCTGAGAAATTAGCCGTAGTATGACATTGGTTACAATCTTGAATATCATGACCTAATGTAAGCGGGAAAAAGTCATGATTAATAGTTGCTGGTGTCCATCCAGGATTGGTAGTATGACAGGATACACAATCAGTAGGGAAACCGGCACTCACATGATTTGGGTCAGTAGTGTTGTTATAATCTGTTTGGTGACAAGTTACACAATTAGGATCTGCATCTGAGAAATTACTTGTAGTATGGCATTCGTTACAATCTTGAATATCATGTCCTAAAGTAAGCGGGAAAAAGTCGTGATTAATAATTGCAGGAGTCCACCCCGGATTCGTAGAATGACAACTCACACAATCTGTAGAAAATCCTGAATTTTGATGATTAGGATTTGTAGTGCCAGCATAATCATTTTGATGACAACTTACACAATTAGGATCAGCATCAGAGAAATTACCGGTAGTATGGCATTCGTTGCAATCTTGTATATCGTGGCCTAATGTTAATGGAAAAAAGTCATGATTTCCATAATCAGCGGGTGTCCAACCAGGATTTGTTGTGTGACAAGCAACACAATTTGTAGAGAAACCTGAACTTTGATGATTTGGATTCTGAGTGCCAGCATAATCGTTTTGATGACAACTCAAACAATTAGGATCGGCATCAGAAAAATTACCTGAAGTATGGCATTGACTACAATCTTGAATATCATGCCCTAAAGTAAGAGGGAAAAAATCATGGTTTACTATTTCGGTATCCCAACTAGTCGAAAGAGGGTCATGACACTCAATACAGTTTGTTGTAAAATTTGCTGTTTGATGATTAGGGCTTTGAGCACTTGTAAAATCATCATTATGACAATTTACACATTCATTTCCAATTCGATCGAATTGTACATTATTATTTGATTCATGACAATCTACACAGCTTAAATTACTATGAGCACCAATAAGTGGGAATCCATTTTCCTCGTGTAATTCAGGAATATTATCTACTAACCAATCTTTTGGAGTATGACAACTTGCACAATCATTACCAACTGTCATACTGTGTATATCGCTATGACAAGAGGCACAGTCAGTAGGAGCTTCATTAAAGACTAATGTTTCATGACATTGTTTACAATCGGTTTGCGCATGTGTACCTTCTAAACTATAATCAGTATCATTATGATCAAACTTGATGGTGCTATAATTTATTTCCCAACCACCTGGATTATGACATTTCGCACAATTAATATTTAATTTATCTCCATGAGGTGATTGTGCAAATAATGACAAACTTCCTAAAAAAAACAATATTATTGATGACAGTCTATACATTCAAATTTATTTAGTTTGTATACTATTTCTGTTTTACCTTCTACTACACTTGATATATGGCATTCTTTACATTCTATTTCTGCATGTCTACCTTCAAGAGGGAAAGCTGTGTTATTATGATCAAATTTTTTGGGAAACCAGCTATCTGTGACATGGCATCTTTCACAATCAGTAACACCATTAAAAGCGAATGTTTCTCCATGTATATTTTCATGGCATGAAATACATTTGGTCTCTAGATCTTTGAATGACTGCTTTACTATGGTTTTATCAGATATCTCAAAATGACATTCTCTACAATCAACGTCAAGATGTTTTCCGTTTAATGGCCAATTTGTCAAAGTATGATCGAAATTTACGGTAGACCATGTGTCATTTATATGGCAACTTTCACATTTTTTTTCTGGATAATATTTTTCATTAATGAAACCTTCGTGAGTATCGTTATGACAATCAATACATTTTGATCCTAAATTTGTAAAAGTCCATCTTTTATCATCTTCACTTATATGGCATTCAAAACAAGGCGTGGCATAATGAGCACCCTCAAGAGGAAAAGAAGATGTTTGGTGCTGTTCTGTTGTATATAGGCTATAATCGAACCCATTCTCGAGAGAATGGCATTCGACACAGTCGGGAGAAAGTCCATTTTCTTCAAATTCGCCTCTATGATAATCATCATGACATTTATTACAAGTAGAAAAATCTATAGGCGTAGAAAATCGTTTTTCATGACATTGCTTACAATCAACGTTAAGATGTTTTCCTTCAAGTGGATAATCTGTAACAGTATGATCAAAAAAGGCCATTTTTTTAAGAGATAAGAAGCTACTTTCTCTGTGGCATTTCACACATTCAGTACCATATTTACCTTCATGTTCATCTTTATGACATGCTACACAATTATTTGCATTCTTGGTCTTTACTTTATTTTGAAAAACTAAGACCGGATTACTGGTTTCTGTATGGCAACTAAAGCAATCAATTTTCTTATGTTTCCCTTTCAAAGTAAATCCGGTAGGCGAGTGGTCAAAATTTCCTTTTCCTATAAAAGATGAAAACGAATTTTCTGTATGACATTGAGTACATTTTCCTTGAATTTGATCTTTATGGGGATCATCATGACAAGAAACACAATCACCAAATGCAACATCACTAAATTGTTGGAATTCTTTTCCGTTTTTTGTTGTTATTTCATGACATTCTTTACAATCTACTTCAACATGTTTTCCTTCTAGTTTATAATCTGTTTTCTCATGGTCAAACTTAGAAGCAGGTTCAAATGCTTCCATATCGTGACAAGCCAAACAATCATTCTCCAATGTTTTTTGATGATAGTCATCATGACAAGAGAGGCATTTTTCTTCTAATCCTAAAAATGTATTATTTCTTTTCTTAATATCAGCATCTGCTATATTTTCAGAAACATGGCATTTTCGACAATCAACTGACTCGTGTTTTCCTTCTAATTCATACCCCGTTAATTTATGATCAAAGTTATCTTTATCAAATC
>Ga0209633_10000319_pt1 | contig 56935 bp, 48 predicted proteins | sample Cruoilmetagenom1_FD_187290 | JGI IMG/M metagenome (GOLD analysis project Ga0209633, IMG submission 187290) | Oil polluted marine microbial communities from Coal Oil Point, Santa Barbara, California, USA - Sample 1 (SPAdes) (version 2) | ecosystem: Environmental > Aquatic > Marine > Oil seeps ... | reverse complement strand
AACCGCCCCGTGCACTTCTGCTTCCAGTGCGGCCAGCCTTTGGGTGAAGTTACCTGATAGGCGCGCCAAAATTGCCCGGTCGACCTTGATGCCAGCGTGCTCCATATTGGTGAGGACGGGGGACAGAGGCCGTTCCAGCGTTTCGTAAACAGTCGTCATTTGTTCAGCACTCAGACGCGGCTTTAAAACGTGCCACAGGCGCAATGTGATATCGGCGTCTTCGGCGGCGTAGGTGGACGCCTTGTCGACGGGCACGCGATCGAAAGTAATTTGCGATTTGCCGGAGCCTGCGACGTCGGCAAACTTGATGCATGTGTGACCGAGCCAACGCTCGGCCAGCTCATCCATATTGTGACGACCACGTCCCGCATCAAGCGCATATGACATCAGCATGGTGTCGTCGAAGGGTTTGAGATCAATTTTGTACCGCTTCAGAACAAGTCGGTCATATTTGAGGTTCTGGCCGATTTTTAAAACCGCCTCATCTTCAAGCAATGGCTTGATCAATTTGAGCGCCCGCTTGAGATTAATTTGGTCGATTTGACCGGCACCATCGAAATCAAGCCCTTCAGCACCAATGTGTCCAAGCGGCACATAACATGCCTGCCCCATCTCATGACTTAAGGAGATGCCGACCAGATCCGCTTGCATTGCGTCAAGGGAGTTGGTTTCCAGATCAAAGGCAAAGTGGCCTTTGTCGCGTGCACGCATCAGCCATGCTTCGAGTGCTTCTTCGGTTGTTACAGTTTCATATGCTTTGGGATCTACTGGAATGTTTGCTGTTTCTGCCAGTTTAAGTGCTGCAAGATCGCCAGGTGTCGCTCCGCTCTCATCGCCGCTATTATTTCCCGAAAGCGCCATGACTCCCTGCGCCGCTTTGGACGGTGTTTTTTTAGCGGTCGGAGCCGGGGCATCGACATCTAGTGCGCTTGCGATACGGGCGGAAAGTTTGGTGAACTCCATCTCGCCAAGAAATGCCATCAGGTCCTCTGACACTGGTTCACGTACGACCAACTCATCCAAAGATGTATCGACAGCAACGTCCTGTTTGAGAGTTACCAGATCGCGGGAAATTCTCGCCTGCTCGGCAAATTCGATAAGGTTCTCGCGGCGCTTGTTCTGCTTGATCTCTTGCGCGCGAGAAAGCACGGAATCGAGATCGCCATATTCGTTGATAAGGAGCGCTGCGGTTTTAATGCCGATGCCCGGAACACCGGGAACATTGTCACTGCTGTCGCCTGCCAAAGCCTGTACATCGATGACGCGCTCGGGGCCAACGCCAAATTTTTCATGCACCTCCGGCTCACCAATCCGCCGGTTCTTCATTGTGTCGAGCATCTCAATGCTGGGCGAGACGAGCTGCATCAGGTCTTTGTCAGAAGAAACAATTGTTACGCCAGCACCCAGATCCGCGGCCTGGCGGGCATAGGTCGCGATCAGATCATCGGCCTCAAATCCTTCTTTTTCCACGCAAGCAACATTAAACGCTTTCACGGCATCGCGGATGATGGGAAATTGCGGCACAAGGTCCTCAGGTGCCGGTGGACGGTTGGCCTTATATTCGGGGTAAAAATCATTGCGGAAAGATTTGCCGGAATAGTCGAGAATGACGGCAAGGTGGCTTGGTTTCTCAACGTCATTTGTGTCCTGGATAAGCTTCCAGAGCATCTGGCAAAATCCATTAACCGCCCCAACCGGCAAGCCATCTGATGGCCGGGTCAATGGCGGCAATGCATGAAATGCCCTGAAAATATAGCCCGATCCGTCAATCAGATAGATGTGGTCGCCGGTACCGATGGGCCTTGAGCCGGATGCACTTGCACTCGCCTTTTTGGAGGACGGTTTTTTCTTATTTTTTTGCTGTGGCTTTGTCATGGCCGGACTATAATGCGCACATGAGGGCTGGTCAGGTCAAAAATTTGCTTATCCGTATTTTTTTTGAACGGGGTGCTTGTCTTTGAAACTAATATTCGTATATTTGAATGTTTCTAATTCAGCTAGGCTGAACAGCACTAATCAACCTTTTAGGGAGGTACACTATGGGCATCGAATTTAACGGGCAGGAAATTGCCACAAACAAAGATGGATATCTGGAAAACCTGGAAGACTGGAGTGAGGAACTCGCCAGTGCAATGGCGAAAACCGAAAATATTGAGCTCAGTGACAAGCACTGGGACCTCATAAATTATCTCCGCGATGAATATATTAATAACGCTCAGAACCAGCCAAACACGCGCGCTATTGTGAAAGCGATGTCGGCGGCGTGGGGCGAGAAAATTGGCCAGCGCGATGTCTACGATCTCTTTCCTGGCGACCCTTCAAAGCAGGGTGGACGGATTGCGGGACTGCCAGAAAGCCGGCGCAAGGGCGGATACTGATACATAATTGAAAGGCCGGTGGTGAGAAAAAAATTACAATCTCATGGTCAGTGGCCATTCGCCAGCTCGGTTGACCTTACCGAACAATGGGGGCTGGTTGGGAGTTAAACTGCCTATCCATCGAGACTGCACGCGCCATCTGCGGCGCATGTTCCTCAGGATGGGGACTTTCTTTGTTGTTTGCCCCTCTCACTCATGGTCCGGGCCTATTCTGCCTTTTCTGCCTTTTCTGCCTTTTCTGCCTTTTCGCCCTTTTTGTCCTTTTTGTTCGCCTGCTGCATTTCCTGATCGTAATGCTCATCGATATAGCGCTCAAAATAATCGTTAAGGCGTGGGAATCCACGGGTAAATCGCTGGAAGTCATCTTTGGCGATCCATAGCACTGTTGCGTCTTCCCGCGCTTTTACGAGACCGGTGTATGCTGAAGTGCCTAACAACACGCGCTCGCCAAAGTGGTCGCCTTTCTCCAGTATACGCTTGGTCACTTCGCCAGTGTCGGGATGCGCAACCTCCAGATCAAACGAACCGGAAAGCACCGTATAAAAGCCATCCGCCATCCAACCAGGTGCGAAAACTATGTCACCAGCGTTGTAATGCACGGTACGTGTGGCGGGATCAGTTTTATGGTGAACCTGTACGATATTGCGAGGTGCAAATGAATTGAGGAACCAGTTGATAAGAACCCGTATGCGGGCCGCCATGCCGGGCAGAAATGAGATGTAAAACGAGCGCCATAAGAGCCAGGCAAGGGTGCCGGACATCTTGATCCCGTAAACCTGCGCCACAGCTTTGCTTGTTCCGAGAGATGCCAGTGCTCCTTTTGATGTGTAGGCGAAATCCCGCAAGGGCTGCCCCTTGATCTCAGCCATAATATTATCTGCCAGCCGGGTGCCTTCTCGCACAGCGAATTGTGCCGTCGGGGGCGCAAAATCTTTAGGCTCTTGCGGATTGTCATTAAGGGGAATCAAGGCGGCATCGCCAATTGCCCAAACATTATTCCGCGGATGAACGTCGGACTGGGCTCTTAACCGTCGATCGACTTTGATGCGGCCCCACTGGAATTCAAGCGGCAAGCCTGCAACCAGGTCGTGGGGAGCCGTACCGATGGTTGCGACAATTGTCCGTGTGGGAATCACCTCACCATTAGTCAGGCTCACCGAGGTCACTGTCGCACGGTCCGTGCCGACGCCGTTAAATACTTCGATGCCTTGTTTTTGCAACCGCTCTTTTGCGTAGTCGGCAAGATCCTCGGGCAGCTCGCGCAAAATCCTGTCGGCATATTCAACCAGTAACACGCGGATTTCACTCGCATCGATATTGGGATAAAACTTTAGGGAATGATCGATGAGCGCCTTTATTTCGCCCGCTGTTTCCACACCGGAAAAGCCCGCGCCCACAACAACAAATGTGAGGAGTTCGCGTCTGGCCCGGTCTGTAGCCACGTTTTCAGCATTTTCCAGACACCAGATCACCTTGTTCCTCAGACGATGGGCATCGCCTAGATTTTTTATCGTAAGGCCATGATCCGCCATGCCTGGAAAGTTGCCGAGATTGACCGTTTGGCCAAGTGCAATCACCAGATGGTCATATTCGAGATCGACGGGAATGCGCCCCGTACCCTGGACGACGGTAACTTTATTCTTGTCAAAATCAATAGCAAGGATCTTCGCCTGGCGTATCTGAATGTCCCGCAGCAGGAGACGCAGGGGGGAAATTGCATCGGTAGCGGTAATGGCGCCAGCCGCAACCTCTGGAAGGAGTGGCTGAAAAACAAAGAAATTCCGCTCGTTGACAAGGACTATTTCAACGTCCGGTCCCGAAATTTTCGCCAGTCGCTTGGCAGTAAATACGCCTGCGAAGCCGCCTCCCAATATTAGTATACGATTTTTTTTAGCCAATTTCATCCCCCGAGATTAAAGCTTTGATTCACTATAACCTGAATCGTGTAATTTGGGCCGCATTAATCATGCGCATATTGCGTATTTTAGGCGTGTTTAGGCCTAGCAAATGAACAATTGGTAACTAACAATTGATTGCCCCGCAGATTTGCATCGGCTATGGTCCCCGCTCATTGCTGGACAATTGCACCCGTAGCTCAGCTGGATAGAGCGCCGCCCTCCGAAGGCGGAGGTCAGAGGTTCGAATCCTCTCGGGTGCGCCATTTTTAATCGCAGGTTGCCGCCGACCAACTCAACCTGCGCAGCGCTATACGAAGTTGCGCTTCTCAGGCGCGCCATGATTAATTGCGGATTGTACCCGCTATACTGGACGCGCGTGTCGCAGTTTGAAGGTTTACTTCGAGGGCACGCTATAGTCTTAAACACATTGAGTTAGTGGATCAAGTTATCAGAAAAAAAAGCAAGAGCTGGCCATATTTTGCTGAAGATGAAATAGAGGCTGTGGTTGAAGTCCTCCGGTCCGGTCACGTTAACCAGTGGGGCGGGGCGGCTGTGCACCGGTTTCAGGAACTTTTTGCACAGCGCATCGGTGTCTCCCAGACGGTTGCTGTTGCGAACGGGTCGATGGCGCTTGAGCTTGCACTTAGAGCCTTCGATATTGGGCCTGGTGACGAAGTCATTGTTACAAGCCGCAGCTTTATCGCATCTGCGTCATGTGTATCAATCGTCGGCGCGCAACCGGTATTTGCTGACGTCAATCGAGACAGTGGCAATATCGATGTGGACACGATCGCGCCTTTGATAAACAAAAGAACACGCGCAATAATCCCGGTACATTTAGGTGGCTGGCCGTGCGATATGCCAGGCATTATGAAATTGGCGAAAGCGCATAATATTTATGTGATAGAGGATTGCGCTCAGGCTCTCGGTGCGATGATTGACGGAAAACCGGTTGGTTCTTTTGGTGACGCCAGCGCATTTTCTTTTTGTCAGGATAAAATCATTACAACAGGTGGCGAGGGAGGTGCTCTTTGTTTAAACGATAGTGACAGGTGGCTGAAGGCGTGGAGCTTTAAGGATCATGGCAAGGATTGGCATCTTGCTTTTCAAGCTGAGAAGACACCCTGGTTTAAATGGGTACATTCCACAATAGGTACGAATATGCGGATGACCGAGATGCAGGCCGCCATCGGTATCAAGCAATTAGAGAAACTGGATGGGTGGCTGCAACGACGAAGCGATATATACAAGATATGGCAAGAATGCCTAAAAAATTGCACTATACTTAGAATGCCAACAGCTCCGAATAATTATAAAAATGCACACTACCGTATCTATGCTTACCTGGATCCAACGAAAACACCGGATGATATCGCGGGCACGGACTTATTACTGGCGTTGTCAGGTGAAGGAATAACCGCTTTTTCTGGAACCTGCCCGGAAATTTACCGGGAAAAAGCCTTTTCAGATTTGGCCCCGATAAAACGAGTAACGGCTCACGAGCTCGCCAAGACAGGCATTGCGTTTCCTATCAACCCTATGCAAGAAACTAAAGAAATTTCCGAACTAGTGAAGCGAACAGTGAGTGTATTAAATGAAATGTTTGTAAAAACGTAAATATAAAACAATCAAATGTTACGTAGATACACTACTTCTATTTTTTCTTCTTCAACCGGGAATTTAATTCGTCGTCCCCTTAGCTGCTTTGATGTCGGAGCCTTGTTAATGCTGGACCTTATGGTTGGCATGTCGTTTTGAACAATTAAGGCGTATCAGCACTTAAATTGACATAATCTGTTCGCCTTCCAGGATTAAACTATCCACCGGTTGTTGCGTATTCTGGAAATTATTTTTTGCGGGTCATAAACTCATACTGGCAGGTGCATTTTCGCGCGCGACAGCGTATATACCAGAGCGTATCAGTTTTTTTATTTGAATCGCTCCAGATTTTTTTTATGCTCCAACTGAACCGGATTGAGTCTGGAATTTATACCTAAGTCACGGACGTCGAGCGCTGTCGATGCAGACGTGCGGCACCATAACCAGTATCTATAAATTTTGAGAACCACAGGGCCGAAGACACCATGAAGAAGCTATTATATCCATTTCTTATTCTCATATTTTTGGCGGTTGCCGGTGTGACCTTTTTAATGATTGCGGCTCCAACAGAGCTCATTCGCAATCAGCTTATATCCCTTGTTAAAGAGAAAACGGGACGCGAATTGATTATACGCGGAGACACCTCTTTTTCGGTTTTTCCAACCCTTGGCGTTGAGATAAATGATGTTTCGCTGTCTGGGCCTGCCAGCAATCCGCAACGTCTTCTTTTAAAAATGGATACATTAACTGCCAAAGTGTCGTTATTACCTCTGATCCAGAAAAAAATTGAGGTGAATAGTTTTGTGCTTACCAGTCCGGTTTTTGACCTTTGGGTCGATACGAACGGTGGAGCGAGCTGGGAGTTTGCGTCTCGTCAAAATCGAGCACACAGGCGGGCCAACGTTCATCCATCTGGTGCGCGGCTGATACGCATTGCCGATAAAAAGCTGCCCGCGGAGCTAGATGATTTTGTCAAGAACAGCGGCGCCAACACAGCATCTATAAAGTCAGCCGAACAACTTGAAGGACTTTTTAAAGACCTTCGTCTTGAACAGGTTGAGATCAAGAACGGTAAATTGAGATATGAGGATCAGCGCTCAGGTGCGCGACAAGCGCTGGATGATATTGACCTCGCATTAGAGCTGGATGCGCTTGAAAATCCGCTCGATGCGAAAGGTGGTTTGGTTTGGCAGAAGGAGCGGGTTAATTTCGATGGTCAGCTGGCGTCACCGAAAAATGTACTTCTTGGACACGCGTCCGATCTTACATTGGATATTACCGGTAAACCTTTGAGCGCCAAATTTGATGGGTCGGTTGCGGCAGGAGATGGATTTACGGCCAACGGCAACCTTGCTTTGAGAACGCCTGAAATTGACGGGCTCCTTAACTGGATCAGCCCGGGAAGTTCCGGCCCACTTGGTGGTGCTGCGACAATTGAAACCACGCTCGCTACTGGGCAAAATCAAACAGAATTCAAGAAAATAAAATTTGCATTACGTGGTGCCAGTGGAGATGGGAACATTACACTAGCTACAGGTGGTGCACGCCCGAATGTCACTGGGGATCTTCATCTAACGGTGCTTGATCTTACCAAGCTCTTGTCTGGTGGCAACGGAGCCGCCGGGCATATTCCGATATCACGGGGTGCGTTTGGACTGACGGCGTCGAGCGCCAAATCAGATATCAGGGGAATGCAAAGATTTGCTCAGGCTTCCGGCAAGGCATCTGGTACAGCCACTCAAGGGTGGAGCAAGGCGAAGATTGATGTGGCGGCGTTAAATTTACTGGATGCCCAAGTGGTGCTGACCGTTGATGCCATGAACCACGGCAAAGTGAAGATGACCAACGGTCGTCTCGTCACGCTATTGAAACATGGAATATTGCGGGTAAATGTTGAGAAAATTTCTCTTTATGGCGGACGCGGGACCGGTCGCATCAGCGTTGACGGTGGACGCGGACCAGCTCAGGTTTCAGCCAGCATGCTGATCAATTCCGTATCAGCTTTACCGCTTTTAAAAGACGCCGCAGAATTTGACTGGATCGATGGGCGCGGTCAGATTGCGCTCAATGTTACGGGGCGAGGAGCGTCACAAGATGCGATTGTGCGTAGCCTTTCAGGTGATGGTCGCGTTACTTTTTCTGATGGTGCGTTGGTCGGCATTAACATTCCAAAACTGGTCAGGTCCTTTCAAAGCGGACAGATGACGGGCTTTACCAAAACAGCCTCGGAAAAAACCGACTTTAGTGAACTGTCCGGTACGTTCAAGATTGCAGATGGTGTGGCGACAAACCCCGATCTTAGAATGGTTGGACCGCTCTTGAGAATGAGCGGTGATGGGCGGATTAACATTCCAACCAAGAGCGTTGATTACAGTATCAAGCCCAAACTGGTTGCCAGTCTTGATGGACAAGGGGGACAAGGGGGAAATGGCGAGCTGGAGGGAATTGAGGTGCCGATCCTGGTGCGCGGTCCCTGGACATCGCCAGCAATAACGCCGGATTTACAGAGTATGCTGACAAATTCGGATGAAACGATTAAGTCGGCTAAAAAGATTTTCAAAGGCTTGAAGAAGAAATTTGATGGCGGCGACGTCGAAGGTGTTCTTAAGGGGTTATTTGGTGGTCAGTAACGGTGCCTCCAACTCTTCAAATTTGAATTCCGGGATCGGCTTTCAACAGGTATCAAATTTATTTTGTTATTTTTCTTGAAATCAATCCTGCGCCTATGCGATAGGGCAATAATTCACCCATGATTTTTTTTTGTGATCGACTGCTGGTCGATCAAATTGGCTGGAGACGTTAAGCATGAATGTGGATGGCAATGTTGCTGATTGCACATTTGACGGTGATGAAGCCCGGCCTGAGGCCGTATCGCAAACACCGCAATTGGACCGGGATTTGAGCACCGACAAAAAAGACTATTTCAGTGTTGAGGCCGGTGTCAGATTTGCTGGCAAGCATCTGCTTATCGATCTTAAAGGCGGGCAGGGGTTTGATGATACTGCGTTTATTGAAGAGACGCTGAGGAAATGCGTCGCGGCAACTGGTGCCACGCTTCTGCATATTCACCTTCACCATTTCACTCCATATGGCGGTGTCTCCGGTGTCGCTGTTCTGGCTGAATCGCATATCAGTATTCACACATGGCCGGAGGAAGAGTTTGCCGCCCTTGATGTCTTTATGTGCGGCGATACCCAACCTGAAAAAGCCATTGATGTTTTACGTGATGCATTTCAACCTCAATGCATCGATGTTAAAACGGTTAAGCGTGGGCGTGTTGATGAGCAGGTCTGATGGTGCCACTGAGGGCTGGATCGAGGAGACACTCCACAAGGCATGGCGTGTCCGCTTAAAGCCCAGCAAGGTACTGCATGAGGTGCATACCGAACATCAACATCTTATAATTTTTGACAATGACGATTTTGGCCGGATGCTGATGCTTGACGGCATTGTACAATTGAGCACGCGGGACGAATTTGTCTATCATGAAATGATGGCGCATATGGCGCTTTTTGCGCTTGGCACCAAGCCACTTGATGTTCTGATCATTGGTGGCGGAGATGGTGGTGTATTGCGCGAGGTTCTCCGCCACGACCACGTTCAAACAGCCACGCTTTGCGAAATCGACCAGAGTGTTATTGATTTATCTCTTGAGCACTTTCCGACAATTTCAAATGGCGCCTTTGACGATCCGCGCGCTGAGATTGTGGTCGCTGACGGCACCAGGTTTGTTGCTGATCCGCCGCGTTCCTACGACGCTATACTCGTCGATTCAACCGATCCTATTGGCCCGGCCGCAGTGCTCTTTACAAAAGAATTTTATGGTGCCTGCAAAAAAGCGCTTAAACCCGGCGGCGTGCTTGTCGCTCAAAACGGCCTGCCCTTCGCACAACCCCATGAAATCAAGCAGACGTGCGCCATTTTTCGTGAGCTTGGCTTTGCTGATCCCTGGGGCTACCTTGCGACCACTCCGTCTTATTTTGGTGGCCCTATGTCGTTTGTCTGGGGGACGATGGATGCGAATTTACGTGCGTTGCCGGTGAGTGAATTGACCTCACGTTTTGATGCCGCAAATATCGATACCAAGTATTATACGCCCGAGGTACACCATGCGGCGTTTGCATTGCCGCGTTATGTACGTGATCTGGTAGCAGAGGACGTATAAACTCATCTCGTGATCAGGAGCGGGCATGGGAGGGCGGCGGCGAGCGGCATTATGTCTGATTTTCCGGGAACCAGAGAGCCACCATATTCCGTGATGACCAAGCCGCAACCCAGCCGCATTATAGCTGCAGTCATTGCCTGGGGCTGACCTTGCGGGATTAGGGCGGTCAGTATATTGATCCGCTCATTCGGTTTCAGACCGGCATGCAATTGGTTTGCCTCTTCCTGGACTTTCCGGTCATCGGCACCTGACAAAAATATGATCAGCGGCTTGCCTTTGAGCGTCAGCGCTTCGGCCAGATCCAGCATATCAGGGAGGGTACCGGCCTCTTGCGGCACGATAATTGTCGGGCCGGAACGCATATCCGCACCGGGTCCGATCATCAATATACCGCGCAGGTTTGATGGCTGGGTCAATAGCTTGTCAATATGCGGAATCTGGGTCAGTGCCACGGTTTCTGACATAACCAGCAAGCTTGCGGTGTCATCGCCTGCGCATGCTTTTAAAACCTCGTGCGATGGTCGCCCTGCCACGCTTTTAAACTGGTGCTTCAGCCGGGCACGATTGGCGAGTTCATCAAATTGACGTTGCATGGAGCGGGCAGCGAGATAGACATCGCGTTTGAGGCTTTGAGCCGCCAGCCGCGCCACATTGCGCCCTGATGCATTTACGGTCCGGGCAACGACAAGCCCGCAGACATGTTCGATCTCGTCGTCGGTAATATAGAGCCCTTCGATTTCTGAATCCAATGCATGAGCCATCTCCATTGCCTTTTGGAGTGCAGCCACATTCGGCGTGATTGAGGAAAGTTCCACAACGACGCGGCGAATTTTTCTATGGCTGATATTTTGGGTCACGAGATCAAATCTTCTTCATTGGCTGCACGCCCTGGATCAGATCCAAATCTTTGGCGCGCAATTGCATAGGAGACCAAGCGGTCCTCGACAGCACGATTTATGCTGCCTACCGGATATTTCCCGTTAGCATCGCGTTCTCCTGCAGAAATCCCGGTCAACACTTCGATGCCTTCATTGATAGTCGCTATATCATAAATGGCGAATTTTCCGTCCCGAACCGCCTGCACAATATCCTCGCGCAACATCAAATGCTGGACATTGGAGGCTGGAATGAGCACGCCCTGCTCGCCGGTCAAGCCACGGGTTTTGCATAGATCGAAAAAGCCTTCGATCTTTTCATTGACGCCGCCAATGGCCTGCACCTGGCCTTTCTGGTTGACGGCTCCGGTTACGGCGAATCCCTGCTTGATCGGCACTTCCGACAGTGCGGAGAGGAGACAATAGAGTTCCGTTGAGGACGCGCTATCGCCATCGACACCGCCATATGATTGTTCAAAAACCAGACTGGCCGCCAGTGAAAACGGCATGTCGGTCGCGTATTGGCCAGCGAGATAGCCCCATAAAATCATGACACCTTTGGTGTGAATTGGGCCACCGAGATCGACCTCGCGCTCGATATCTGTGACACGCCCTTCGCCCATACGCACGCTCGCCGTGATACGGGTGGGCTTGCCGAATGAAAGATTGCCCAATGAGAGCACGCTCAAGCCATTGATCTGGCCAATGGTTGCGCCATCTGTGTCGACGTGGATGATATTGCGGGTAATCATTTCCTCGCCCTTGTCGCGCAACCGGTCGGCGCGGTGGGTGCTTTCTTCGATGGCGCGCGCGATGTCGTTTCGGTTTATGACATTATGCCCCGCGTCGCTCGCCCAATAATCTGCTTCACGGATGATGTCTGCAAGCTTGCCGATCTCGACCGACAGTTTTTGATTGTCAGCCGCCATCCTCGATCCGCGTTCGATCATACGGGCGACGCCTGATGCATCGACGGGCTTTAAATCGTGCTTTTTGACAATTGACGCGATCAGTCCTGCATAAGCAATATTGTTCTCGGTTGTGCGATCTATGGTGTCGTCGAAATCCGCCTGAACCTTGAAGAAGTGCTCAAATTCAGGATCAGCAGCGCTTAGCCGGTAATATAGCTGGTGGTCACCGAATAACACGACCTTGACCGTGAGGGGGATAGGGTCGGGGTCGAGGGTCTGAGTGGAAATCACGCCGCTCATTTCGCTTGGCACCTCTATTCTGATCGCCTCTTCACGCATGGCCCTTTTGAGCGCCTCCCAGGCAAATTGATTGGTGAGAAGTTTTATTGCGTCGATCAGGAGATAGCCGCCATTCGCCCGATGAAGGGCGCCAGCTTTAAGCAACATAAAATCTGTTACCAGCGTACCCATATGGGCGATGTGTTCGCTGCGGCCTATCAGACGGCCATAGTTTGGATTGAGCTCCTCGATGATGGGTGCACCGTCCATTTGCTCGCTATTATGTGTCGCCTGCGCTGAAACCAGAGAATTGACCATATAGCGCCTGAAGCGCGCATCCCGCTCCAGGTCGGTGGGCTCATTTGCTGTTGCGGGGATTCCCTCTTCGCTGCGCTCGACCATGAATTGTTCGACATGCTTGATCAGATCGGTATTCACGTCAGACAGATAGGTCAGCACGTCCGGTGTGTCGTTGAATTTTTGTTTTAGGACACTCAGGGTCTGGCTGATAGCGAGGCCGGCGATGTCCTCCGTAACCTCACGAATTTCTGCGCGGCGCTCCTTGTCCAGTCGAGGGAGTTGTTCGAGTATTTCCTGTAACTCAGATTGCAGGAGCTCGATCTTTCCCTCAATTTCGTCGCGCATTGTTGCGGGCATGTCATTGAAGACTTCGGGTTTCACGACCTTGCCGTCGCTCGATGGCGCAAGAACGAATCCGGTTGGCGTTCGCATGAGCGCTACATTCTGGGATATCGCTTTTTGGTTAAGCGCCTCAAACGCCTCATCCTGGGTCGCACGAAATTCTTCTTCAATGATGCGGCGACGACTTTGAAAGTCGTCGCTTTCAAACATCGCCGGTATGGTGGTTGAAAGCTCGCTAATCGCATCGATCATGCCTTGCGTGAGTTCCGCCGCCCGACCTCGCGGCAACTCGATGGCCTTTGGCTTATTCGGGTCTTTGAAGTTATTTACGTAGACCCAGTCATTTGGTGCCTTTTCGCCATCGGCCTTGGTCTGAAGGTAGTTTTTGACTGCGGTTGTTTTACCCGACCCGGGGGGGCCCAATACAAACAGATTAAAGTCTGGCTGTTTAATGCCTGCGCCAAACCTGATGGCACTGAGGGCGCGTTCCTGGCCGATCAATCCGACGGTTGGATCAAGGTCATCTGTGGTTGTGAAGCCGAGTGATTTGGCTTCTATGCCGTGGCGTAGAGCATCAGGTTTCAAAGCTTTTGAGCTTGTCTCAATTTTTGAGTCCGCGCGCGATGGTATCTTTGCCATTTTGTGTTCTTGCCTGGATTTAAAAAATTCGAACATCTTGTTACTAGAGCCGCGTCACGTTGAGCGGAATTTTAAAACCGCATACACCCCTGCCTTTGGACACTTAGTGTGAGGGGCAGACCGTTTGCTGATCATGACTTGGAAATCATGGTCAACCGATTTCCTATCTTAAGGCATTCTGCCGGAGCAGACAATTTTAATAAGATTCGGGGATACGGTGTGATGGATATGGCCAATGGTCAACGAGGTGCGCGTTTTGCCAAAATTCGCTGGAGTGTACGCCTGTGCATATTCAGCTTGCGCGCGGTCTCCGAGACGTTGCGATCACAGAGTTCATAGACCCGCTGAATATGTTCCCAGCGCACGCGATCGGGCGACATGGGGTTGTCGGGCGGAGTGGCCTTATCTTCCGGATTGGAGAGGAGTGCCTTGGTTACGTCATCGGCGTCTGCGGGCTTGGCGAGATAGTCGATGGCACCAAGTTTTACGGCAGTGACGGCGGTTGCGATATTTCCATAGCCAGTGAGAATGACGGCTTTGGCATCGGGTTTGCGTTTTTGCAACTCGGTCAAGACATCAAGACCGTTGCCGTCCTCCAGGCGCATATCAACCACTGCGAATGCTGGCGGCTGGCTCACTATCGCATTTATTCCTTCGCTCACAGACTGGGCCAGTCGCACGTCGAAGCCGCGCTTCTCCATGGCTCGCCCCAAGCGGTTAAGAAATGGCCCATCGTCGTCAACGATGAGCAGGCTATGATCTTCGGGTAATAATAATTCACTCATAATGTTCGTATTCTTTTTTTGAAGAGCGTGCGATGTCTTTTGATGTGCAGTACCAAGGTTAAACATTGTACTTTACACAATGGAAGATCAATCTCAAACAGCTCCCTGGCAAATTGCTTAAGCGTCTTTCTCATGTGCCCCGAATTCGAAATTGGCGGCGGCCCCATTATCAGCCTTGAGAGCTTCTGAAATTGCCATCGCTTTGGCCTCGAATTTTTCACGCGGCCAGGTAATTCTGATCACTGCGCCATGTTCGGGGCGGATCCGGTTGGCCAATGTCAGCGTGGCTCCGGACCGTTCGAGCAGCGTTTTGGCGATGAAGAAGCCTAGTCCCAATCCCGAACCGTCGCTCAGTTCCATGGGCACCTTTTGGGCCGACCGCGTTGTGATAAAAGGCTCGCCCAGAGTATCAAGAATTTCAGGCTGGAAGCCCGGGCCATCATCGGCAAGCACAATAAAGACTTCCCCTTCGGTCCAACTGGCTGTGACGCTTACATTTTCTTCGGCGTAATCGACCGCATTTTCGATCAGGTTTCCTAATCCATATAGAACGCCAGGGTTGCGATTGCTAACGGGCTCCGTCGAACCCTTGCGCCCCTCTTTGATTAATTCCTGAGAGTCCACATGAATTCTGATGTCGCCGAACTGGAATGGCTCGGAGGCTTCCTGCACCAGATCGGACAGCAGCAATGTTTTGAGAAGCGCATCTGATTCTTCGGGGCTCCGCGTCAGCTTTGTCAGGATTGCGCGGCACCGTTCAGCCTGAGCACTAATCAGTTCCAGGTCGGCTGCGATCTCACTTCCGGCGGGTACATCGCGCATTAACTCCTTACTGGTCATATAAATTGTGCCGAGTGGCGTGCCTAATTCGTGTGCTGCGGCCGCTGCCAGTCCATCCAGGGCATTGAGCTGCTGCTCGCGGGCCAGCACGGTTTCTGTCGCGGCCAGGGCTGAGGACATGCGACGCGATTCGCTCGACAACAAGTAGGCGGCGGCTGATATATATATAAGGGCTGCCAGCAGAGATCCGGCCATGGCGATGCGAAACGCCGTGGGTATATCAAACTGCTGATTGGAAAACCATGGCAGTGGCTGATGATACAAGGACAGTATTGCCGTAGCGATGATCGTCGCGAAAGCGATCAAGCTGGTTCGGCTCAAGGGCATGGTCCAGGCTGAAATTACCGTAGGGCCGATGATCATGATCGCAAACGGGTTTTGAATGCCCCCTGTCATATATATCAGTGCGGCAACGGCTGCCATGTCGTATAGTAGCAAATTGGTGGCAAAATTTAAATTGAGACGCGTGCGTGCCGGATAATACATGCGCAACATGATATTCAGCCAGACCGAAATTGAGATCAGGCCGATGCAGACAGCCCAATTGAATTTGAAACCCAGCACCCAGGCTGTGATATATATGGTCAGCGCCTGACCCGCCACTGCAAGCCATCTCAATTGCACCAGGAATTGCAAGCGAAGTCTGCTCGAACTTTTTTGAATCGGGTAATCTGTATTCATTGCCATGGTAGCGGTTCAAAATCTTTTGATTAATAACGGGAATTGAATTGGCTTTTGCATTTCGCAAAATGCTAGGTTGACGTTATTGAGAAATGACGGTCACATGCTGGCCGCCTGAAAATTGATAAGTACCTGAAAATATATAGTTATCCTAACTCCATGCAAGAACGTACATTGGTCACAGCGGAAAATAGCCGCACACCGGTTCATATTGATCGTCTTTATAAAAGCTTTGGTCAGCTCAATGCCGTTGACGGCGTGAGCTTTACCATGGAACCCGGCTCGGTGACAGCGCTACTGGGCGGCAATGGTGCTGGCAAAACCACCACGATTGCGATGATACTCGGGCTTATTGTGCCGACATCCGGGTCGGTCAAAGTTTTTGGTACTGATATGGCGCAAAACCGGCACAAGGTTCTCGGCCGGATCAATTTTGAAAGCCCGTATGTCGATATGCCCATGCGGCTGACGGTGCGTCAGAATCTCGATGTATTTGGCAGACTATACGGACTTCGCGATATCAAGGAGCGGATTGCTGAGCTGGCGGAGGAGTTTCGACTTAACGATATACTTGACCGGGGGGTTGGTAAATTGTCGTCCGGGCAAAAAACCCGGATAAGTCTTGCAAAGGCGCTGCTTAACCACCCGGAGCTTCTCTTGCTTGATGAGCCAACCGCATCGCTTGATCCTGACACTGCTGACTGGGTCAGGGAACGGCTTGAAGCTTACCGGAAATCCAGTAATGCGGCAGTGTTGCTGGCATCGCACAATATGCTCGAAGTTGAACGATTGGCGGACCGCGTTATTCTGCTCGACCGGGGGCGCATTTATGCTGACGGTTCACCGGATGCGCTTATAAAGGAATATGGCAAAACAGATCTTGAAGCGGTCTTTCTTGAGATCGTTCGAGGGCGGGATGCCGCTCGCAAAGGAAATCAGGAAGATAGCGGGATAGTGTAACATGTCGAATAAATATTCAGATATTATTGGCCAGATGGGCGGGACGGCGTTTGACCTGCCCGCCTCGTTAAGGCGCATCGGCGCGATGATCCTGCGCTATTGGTATCTCCTGCGCTCATCCTGGCCGCGCATTCTTGAACTCATTTATTGGCCGTTCCTGCAAATGCTGATGTGGGGATTTCTGCAAACCCACCTTGCCTCGACCTCAGATTATTATGCTCAAGCTGCGGGGCTAATGATTGGCGCGGTTCTGCTTTGGGACATTGTTGTACGCACACAGCTCGGGTTTGCGCTTTCGTTCCTGGAAGAAATGTGGTCGCGAAACCTTGGCCACCTCCTGATGAGCCCGCTTCGGCCCAACGAACTTATAGCGGCTCTAATGGTTGTGAGCATGCTGCGGCTTGCTATCGGTTTTGTACCGGTTGCCTTTTTTGCCTATACTTTTTTCGACTTCAACATTTTCACTCTGGGACCTGCTTTTATCGCGTTTTTTGCAAATCTGGTTATCACAAGCTGGGGCCTGGCTTTGGCCACCACTGGCGTTGTGCTCCGTTATGGACTTGGTGCTGAGGGGTTTGTCTGGTTCATGGTCTTTATATTGCTGCCTATTTGCTGCGTCTATTATCCGGTCTCGACATTGCCTGACTGGATGCAATATATTGCGCTGTCGCTTCCCCCTACCTATGTATTTGAGGGGTTGCGGGCGATACTGCTCAAGGGCGTGGTTGATTTGGAGATGATGTTTAAGGCCTTCGCCCTTAATGTCGTCGTGTTTGCCATTGGCTATTATGTCTTCCGCAGGCTTTTGAAAAGCGCGCGCGTCAATGGCTCTTTGATGCAGATGGGTGAATAGCCGGATGAATACCTATTTGAAAGCGATCAGGATTTAATTATGGACCGACGACTTGTAATAATATCATTATCGGCTCTCGCAATCGGTGCTGCACTTGCGGTTATGCTAATCTCGTCACCTGGTCCCCGACCCGTCAAAGTAAAAAACTCTGGCGCAGCTGCTATTGGTGGCGCTTTCACGCTGACAAATCATCTTGGTCAGAAAGTTACCGAGAAATCATTGCTAGGAAAATATTCTCTTATTTTTTTCGGTTTTACCTATTGTCCAGACGTCTGTCCGGTGGCGATGCAAAATATGACCGCTGCACTTGATATGCTGGGAGATGAGGCCGACAAAATTACGCCGGTATTTATCACCACCGATCCAGAGAGAGATACTGTCGAAAAAGTCGCTGAACATGTGTCTGCGTTTCATAAAAGTTTTATTGGACTTACGGGGACTACTGAACAGATAAAGACCGCGAGCAAGGCTTACCGCATTTATTCGGCAAAGCGGAAAAATGGCGATATGCCCGATGGCTATTCCATTGATCACGCGTCGATCATTTATTTCATGGGAACAGACGGTAAATACCTCACTCATTTCAATCATTCCACTCCACCCAAAGCGATGGCGGTACGGATAAAGCTTATTTTGGGGCAAATTGGCAACGGTTCGTGAATAATAAGTTGCAGATCCCACAAAAACACAACTATCGTCTCGTGTGACAATAAGCCTGATTTGTAAAAGTCCCATAGAATCAGTATAGTGGGTGTCTGGGAATTAAGGATAAGAGTGCACGTTGCTGGTCAATAAGCTGCATAAGTAGCAATCTCCAGTCGTAAAAAGTGTCACGAGGGATAACTTAATTTGAGGATCGGCTAGGTATGCTTTACCAATTTTACGAACTAAGCCAGGCGGCTTTCCGCCCGGCACGGGTAGCTGTTGACGGTTACAAGTTGCTTCTCAACAACCCATTAAATCCACTTTCACATACCGCTGTCGGGCGAAAAGCTGTTGCGGCATGCGAAGTCTTTGAGCGCACGACGCGACGCTATGCCAAGCCCGTCTTCGGACTTGATAGCTGCAAGGTTGATGGCGTCAAATGCGATGTCGTCGAAGAGATTGTTTGGGAAAAGCCTTTCTGCAACCTTCGTCATTTTAAGAAAATTCCAAAAGGAAAAGGTAAAATTGGCGCCAAGCCGCGGGTGCTTGTTACGGCACCGCTATCGGGGCATTACGCGACTTTGCTGCGCGGAACCGTTGAGGATCTGCTGCCTGACCATGATGTTTATATTACTGACTGGGCTGATGCGAGTATGGTGCCCATGACTGAGGGATCTTTTGATCTTGATGATTATATTACCTATTTGATGGAGATTTTCGCTTATCTTGATGGCGATTGTCACGTGGTTGCGGTTTGTCAGCCATCGGTGCCCGTGCTTGCTGCGGTATCCATTCTTGAGGCTGAAAACGCGCCTTATGTACCCCATAGCATGACTTTGATGGGTGGGCCGGTTGATACCCGGAAAAATATGACTGCCGTTAACAAGCTTGCGGAAGAGCGCGGAACGGATTGGTTTGCGAATAATGTTATCACACGGGTTCCATGGCCAAACCTTGGAGCGGGACGTGCGGTATACCCTGGCTTCCTGCAGCTCACCGGTTTTATGACAATGAATCTTGATCGTCATATTTCGGCCCATAAGGAGCTGTTTACTCACCTTGTCGAAGGCGATGGGGAGTCTGCCGAAAAACACCGGGATTTCTATGATGAATATCTCGCCGTATTGGATCTTACTGCCGAATTCTATTTGCAGACGATTGAAACGGTTTTCGTCGAACATAACCTGCCACGCGGAAAGATGATGTATCGCGGTCAAAAGGTTAATCCAGGCGCCATTAAACGAGTGGCTCTGATGACCGTTGAAGGCGAAAAAGACGATATTACCGGTCTCGGCCAGACACGGGCCGCCCATGACCTTTGTACAGGTCTTCGGGCGTCTGCCAAGACCCATTATGAACAAGCGGGCGTTGGTCATTACGGTGTGTTTAATGGTTCGCGTTTCAGAAAAGAAATATTGCCCAGAATGTCTGCCTTTATACGCAAGCATGACTCAAAGTTTGCATTGTCATCCGGCAATAAGAGCGCGGGCAAAAGAAAGATATTACAAACCGCCTAAATGTATGTCCGGCTCATTATCCGAGCGTTCCCTCATTCGGAAATTTAAGCCAACACATCTAGTTGCTTCGGTATTTGCGTTTTTTATCAGTTTATCAAGAGCTGCCTTAAGTGTACCTCAACCGCCTCGGCGGTCGGGGTTATCTGGCGCTCTTTTTTCGATTCGTACCCTAATGTCAGAGGTCTTCATGGGGTGGATTATAGCGGGCATGCAAACTCTAAATCAGGAACGAACATGACCATCATACAATCTCTTACCACCCCCAAGAAACACGACCTCAATTATGCCGGATTACAAACACCTGTTCAGGTTCGGCGGCACCCGTCTGCAAAAAGACTGACATTGAGAATCAGCCACACTCGGCGGGCGGTTATCGTCACCATGCCGAAACATTGCAGTTTTGATGATGCCAGTGATTTTTTGACCGAAAATATTGAATGGGTCCGTCAACGAATAGAGCAATTGCCTGAAGCCGTACCCTTTGTGAACGGCATTTTGGTACCATTACGCGGTGAAGACCACCAGATCAGTTTCGAAGGTCCGCTGCGGAGGCGAGATGTGGTCTGGACGGAAAATAGAGAAGATATTGTGCCCGCTCTTTGTGTTACCGGTGATGTCGTACATGCGCCACGACGCCTCAAGGACTGGCTATCGGGGCAGGCGCGGGAAGACCTTGGCAAGCGTGTTCAATGGCATGCGCGGAATTTGGGGGTCAAGGCAAAGAACATTTCCATCCGGGATCAGACAACCCGTTGGGGTTCGTGTTCATCGCGGGGACATCTGTCTTTTTCCTGGCGGCTCGTTTTGGCACCTTCGCATGTGCTTGATTATGTGGCGGCCCATGAGGTTGCTCATCTGCAGGAAATGAACCACGGGCCGCGCTTCTGGGAGCTCGTGCGCATAACCATGCCGCATATGGATAACGCCAGAAACTGGCTCAAGGAAAATGGTGCGAAACTGCACAGCTATGGTGCTTTGCAGGATTAATTAGTGAGGCTGATCAGGTTCAGTTTTGTGACCGGCCGGTGAAGAGATAGAAAATAAGCGCGATCAGCATTGCTAATAGAATTCGGGTGACAATTACGAATCCCATAAAGACCAGTTGCTGTTCGCCTATCAGAAATTTGATCCAGACATTATATTTTGGTGCAAGACCTGTGTTGGTCAGATGCTCTTTTACACCTGAGGCCATATTCAATATCGACTCCATGGTTTCTGGCCATTGAACGGCGACAAATGCCAGCGCAATTGCCCCCAGTAGCAATGAAAAGAAAATATTGCCTGCTGCTGCTAAAACTCTTGCCACCTCAAATCCCCTTCATGAATACGCAATTACAACGGTTGGGCTGTTGTGGTTTGCATTCCCAATCCTGACTTAATCCAAATGTGATTTGGGTTTGACACGAATAGGGGAATGAAACCGGCCTCTTCTTTTTTCTTTTTAGCACGCCAGATTAATCATGCCCATTGTTCATTTTCATGGATTGGGAAAGTGATCCATCCCGATTTTATCACCTTATATGTACTCTCACTGCTGGGTATAATTACGACTTGTTCTTATGAATTGAGAGGTCGAGAATTGTCGGGTTTTTACCGTTCAAGGGATTATCCGGGTTCCACGCTATATCAACGGACTGGAACCTTGCGCCGAGTGCGTCATAAATAAGTAGACGCCCGGTAAGCGACTGCCCAATACCCAACAGCTCTTTAATAATTTCGGTTGCCTGCAAGGTGCCGACGACGCCGACGATGGCGCCTAAAACACCAATTTCGGAACAGGGGGCGACCGTGCCTTCCGGTGGTTCTACCGGGAAGATGCATCTGTAATTCGGTTTTGGGTTGCCGTCCTCACCCAATTCATGGCCGCGGAAGGTGGTGACGTAACCATCATATGGGCCGACCGCTGCGAAGACCAATGGTCGCTTGGCCAGGTAGCAGGCATCGTTCATCAGGTAGCGGGTGGCGAAGTTATCAGAGCCGTCAGTGGTCAGGTCATATTTTGATATTATCTCAATGGCATTGTCGGCGTTTATGCGTTCGTCATATGTTTCAACTTCGACGTGAGGATTTAGGCGCTTAATGGTTTCTCGCGCACTTTCCACCTTGCGCTCACCGACCCTGGGGGTGTCATGAGCGATTTGGCGTTGCAGGTTGGAAAGCGAGACATGGTCATCATCGATGATGCCTATTCGTCCGACACCGGCGGCTGCCAGATACATCAGCACGGGGCTTCCTAATCCGCCCGCTCCGACGATGAGCACGCTTGCGTCTTTAAGCTTTTGCTGCCCCTGACCGCCGACATCTTTCAAGACCAGATGGCGCTTGTATCGCTCAATTTCTTCGTTCGTTAAAGCCATTGTCTTGTTCCTAATGCGCTTGGCATTGCTTGATACCCGTCCTAATTCGCACCAATCAAAATTAGTTAAAGAGTGCGGTGGAAAGATAACGTTCTGCGAAGCTTGGTGCAAAAGTCACGATTTTCTTACCCGCCATGTCGTCGCGCGCACCGATGGTCAAGGCAGCAGCTAAATTGGCACCTGTGGATATTCCTGCCGGTATACCCTCGATGCTGGATAGAGATATTGCTGCCTGTAGAGCCGTATCGCTTGGCACTTTGACGACTTCGTCGATCAGGCTTTCGTCGAGTACGCCTGGCACGAACCCTGCCCCTATGCCCTGGATTTTATGTGGGCCGGGATCGCCGCCAGACAATATCGGGCTTTCGCTCGGTTCCACGGCGATTACCTTCAAGCCTGGCTTTCGTGGTTTGAGCACGCGCCCGCAGCCTGTAAGTGTTCCGCCTGTGCCGACGCCTGCAACTATGGCGTCAACGTCTCCGCCGGTATCGTTCCAGATTTCTTCGGCTGTTGTTTGCTCGTGAATGGCCGGGTTTGCTGGATTTTCAAACTGGGCCGGCGTGATTGAGCCCGGGATCTCTTTCAGCATGTCATCTGCGCGGGCCAGAGCGCCTTTCATGCCTGCGGCGGCTGGGGTTAGTTCAAGTTCCGCACCGAGATGGGCAAACATTTTGCGTCGCTCCATGGACATTGATTCTGGCATGACGAGTATCAGCCGGTAGCCGCGGGCGGCGCAGACAAAGGCAAGGCCAATACCTGTGTTGCCTGACGTTGGCTCAATGAGGATAGTATCTGGCCCAATTTTTCCACTCTCTTCCAGCGCATCGATCATGGAGACGCCGATACGGTCCTTGACGCTGGCCAATGGATTGAAAAATTCAAGTTTCAGAAGAATTTCTGCCTTGCAATTGGCCGCATCGCCCATGCGGGTCAGCCTGACGAGTGGTGTGTTGCCGATGGTCTGGGTGATATCATCATAGACCCGACCTCGCCCCCATTTTGGCAGTCCACGCAATGTTTTGCTCTTGATTGGTTCGTTCATTACCGTCATTTCCTCCCGCAGATTGATCTTTCATTGGCCACGAATTAGCGACGACCATATTTCTGGTGTGATCAAGGTTAATTTCGATCAATCTAATGGTAATTGGGAATTTTCGCGAGTGATTTTGATGCCGCAAATAGTTTAGTGCCAGAGAGAGGGCTCTTTATTCAGGATTGCCGCGCCACAGCGCTAAGCCGCCCTCTCCCCCGCCCTAAACCACCCGATGGAATGTTACCTATGGCTGGTTTAGGGCGGGAGATCAGGTTTTATAAATCACCGTTCCTGAAAATGCCCTTTTTAACTGGTCGCATTTTCGAACCGGATAAGTGACTATTTACCCGCACACACTCATCCTGAAAATGCTCTAGCGCCCGGTTGAGCCAAACCCACCGCCGCCTCGTTCGCTAACTTTAAGATCATCCACTTCTATCAGCTCGACCTGCTCAACTTTCTGAACAACGATCTGAGCGATGCGTTCTCCGCGTTTGATTTCAAAGGGGATCGCGCCGTGATTGATAAGGATGACTTTGATCTCACCGCGGTAATCGCTGTCGATGGTGCCGGGCGTGTTAAGAACCGTGACACCGTGTTTGGCCGCGAGGCCGGATCTTGGTCGCACCTGTGCCTCATATCCCAACGGCAGGCCCATGGTTATGCCCGTGGGTATGAGGGCGTGGGTGCCGGGTTCGATGCTAATTGTTTCGCCGGGCATGACCGCTGCCAGAAGATCAAGCCCGGATGCGCCGGGTGATTGATATCCGGGAAGATCCAGGTCTGCAGCGTGCTCAAGGCGTCTGATCTCAACCTTCAACCGGGCCTGCGAGTTATCCGTCATTGCCCCCGCTCCATGGCTATTCCGCTGCCTGTGTTATTCCCGAAAGCTCGGCGGCTGCGCGGCGAAGAAGTCTTTCTGCAACGTCGCTCTTTGACAATTCGGGCCAACTCTCCAGTGTGTTCGCAGTTAGCAAATGCACGGTGTTGGTCTCGGCACCCATGACGCCGCCTTCCTCTGACACGTCATTGGCGACGATCCAGTCGCAACCTTTTCTCTTCAGCTTGGCCTTGGCGTATTCAACCACATTATTGGTTTCTGCCGCAAAACCTATGACGAGATCGGGTCGTTTGGATTTGTGATTTGCAATGCTCTTTAATATGTCCGGGTTTTCGACAAGTTCAAAATCGGGCGTCGATTTACCTTTGGCCTTTTTGATCTTCTTGCCGGCCTTGCCCTTCACCCGCCAATCGGCGACGGCGGCGGTGAATATGGCGATGTCTGCGGGCAATGCCTTGACGGCAGCGCGTTTCATCTCGCGGGCGGTCTCGACCTCAATGACCCAAACGCCGTCGGGGCGCTTCAGGTTTGTTGGGCCGGTGATCAAAGTCACCTCGGCACCCAGATCCCGCGCGATGGCGGCGATGGCGTAACCCTGCTTGCCTGATGAGTGATTGGAGATGTAGCGAACCGGGTCTATGGGCTCGCGGGTTGGCCCCGCTGTCACCAGAACATGACGCCCTTGCAATGGGCCTTTGCGGTCAAGGCTAACAAGATTGCTATTTTCGGCACTGATGTTTTGTTCGATCGCGTCCAGGATTTCCGGCACTTCTGCCATGCGGCCCGGGCCAAATTCACCACACGCCATATCGCCCTCATTCGGGCCTACCATCTTGATGCCATCCTTGGCGAGGCGTTTGACATTTCGCCTGGTTGCGGCGTGTTCCCACATGCGCACATTCATGGCGGGCGCAATGAGGACCGGCTTGTCGGTGGCTAGAAGAACTGTGGTTGCGAGGTCATCGGCGATGCCGCTGGCCATGCGCGCCATCATATTGGCGGTGGCGGGTGCAACGACAATCAGATCTGCCTGACGGGAAAGCTCGATATGGCCGATGTCAGCTTCGCCCAAGGGGTTGAAGAGCTCATCGTGAACGGCGTCGCCCGACAGGACTGTAACAGATAGAGGAGTTACGAATTCGGCACCGGATTTGGTCAGCACAACGGACACGCTCGCCCCGCGCTCCTTCAAGCGCCGAATGAGATCAAGTGACTTAAAGGCAGCGATACCGCCACCGATTATCAATAATATGCGTTTGCCGTTCATTTCTTTTGACCCGACTTTGATCACTCAAAAAATTAATGCCGCGCTGCATTCTCGTCTAATATAATCGTACTTGTCGGGCAATTCCATAGGGCTTTTGCAAACATGCTTTACATGAATTGGGATATGGCAAGGGCAAGTAATGACAAGGCACCCAACCAGATGCCTGTTCTGCTCCAGCGGTTCTGGCGCGACTGCTCATGGGCCAGCTGCTGGATCGTTGCGTTATCAAGACGTATGCCGCGCTCGGCCATGTCTGCGAAGGAATGGGCTGCGCGTTCCGCCTCGAGAAGTGCGCCGGGTAAATCGCCCATAAACGTGCCCATGTCCTCTGCTCCCTGCCGGACATCATCGATGCGGCCTTCGACACCAAGCTGGCTTTCGATCCAGTCGCGGACCACAGGTTCAGCGGTATTCCAGAGATTGAGTTTTGGATCGAGGGAGCGGGCGACGCCTTCAACGACGACCAGTGTTTTTTGCAACAGGATCAGTTCCGGCCGGGTCTGCATGTCAAAGACATCAGTATATTGAAAGAGCTGGCCCAACAGGTGTCCCATGGATATGTCTTCAGCACTTTTGTCCATGATCGGTTCGCCGATGGCACGGAGGGCTTGCGCGAATGTGTCCACCGACTGATAGGAGGGTACATAACCTAGCTCGAAATGGACTTTGGCGACGCGGCGGTAGTCGCGCTTTATGAAGCCGTAAAGGAGCTCGGCGAGGAACCGTTTTTCGTTATGTCCAAGGCGGCCCATGATGCCAAGATCGATGGCGACGAGGTCACCGTTCTTGTCGATGAAGAGATTGCCCTCATGCATATCGGCGTGGAAGAAACCATCGCGAACGGCGTGGCGCAGGAACGAGCTCAATACATGTCGCCCCAGTGCTTCAAGATCATAACCTGCTGCCTTGAGGCGCTTTTGATCTCCAAGCGGGATCCCGTCGATCCACTCGATGGTCAAGACGCGCTTTGATGTGCGGGTCCAATCGATCTTCGGTACGCGGAAGCCCTTATCGTCTTTGGTGTTATCGCGCATTTCGGAAATGGCTGAAGCTTCCATGCGCAGATCCATTTCGCGGTCAACGGTATCTGCCAGTGTGTCGACCACGGCAACCGGTTTTAAGCGCTTTGATGGAGGGTGGTATTTTTCGATCTGGCGGGCAACAAAGTAAAAGCTTTCCAGATCACTTTTAAACCGCTTTTCAATATCGGGGCGGAGGATTTTTACGGCGACGTCGGATGATTGGCTGTTCTCTATGATACGCGCCTTGTGGACCTGGGCGATGGATGCAGCGGCAATTGCTGGCCCAAATTCATCATAGATCTCACCCACAGGCTGGTTGAAGGACTGCTTAATGGTTTGGCGCGCCACAGCATCTGAAAAGGGTGGCAGGCGATCGCGCAGTGATGAGAGCTGGGATGCGAGGTCCTCGCCAACCAAATCGCCACGACTGGCCAGGAACTGACCGAGCTTGATGTAACTTGGGCCGAGGTCCGTCAGGGCTCTCGCGATGGGTGTTTGTTTGGTCGTACCTCTTTGCACCGCGCGGAAGGGCGCGGTGATGATGCGGTAGGGCGCCGTGGCCCAGGCAATGACGCGCAGACCTATAGGTACGGGTGTGTCTTTTGGTGCGAATTTCACCCCGTGCTGGGCGAGAGTCATGCCGACCTTCATTAGTCGACCGATGTTAAGCAATGCGCTGGCCATGAAATATTTCTTCTGTGCGGTGATATGGTAGCTTACCCAAACGCTTTTACGCGAATCGCACGGCGGTGTGAACTAGAGTTTCCAGCCAGAGTGAATGGCTGCATCTTTTATGTGACCCTCTCCACGATCTCCCCCGCCCTGACCACCCAATGCGACAATACTCAAGGGTAGTCAGGGCGGGGGGAAACACAAATCACCTTAAACAGGATTTTGTCTAGAGTTTCCAGCCAGAGTGAATGGCTGCGATACCGCCTGAGAGGTTACGATAAGAAACCTGTTCAAACCCCGCTTCCCTGATCATGCTTGCGAATTTTTCCTGTTTTGGAAAATTGCGAATGCTTTCGACGAGATAGCGATAGCTGTCTTCATCGTTTGCCACGACCTTGCCGAGCTTGGGAATGGCGTTAAACGAAAAGGCATCATATATTTTATCGAGCATGGGCACCTGAACTTCGGAAAATTCAAGACACATGAAGCGTCCACCGGTTTTGAGAACGCGGAATGCATCGTCAATCGCGTTCTGGATGTTGGTCACGTTGCGGATGCCGAATGCGATTGTATAAACATCGAATTTACGGTCAGGCAAAGGCAAGAATTCGGCATTGCCCTGAACATAGGTCATCGCACCAAGGGACGCTTCGAGCTTGGCTTTCGAGCGACCTGCTTTGAGCATCTCGCCATTTATATCGCACAATGTCGCCCGGCACCCATCGCCGCCGGCTTTGAGAAATTTCAGCGCCACATCACCAGTGCCACCAGCGACATCGAGAAGATGAAATGGCCGGTCTGATTTTGGCGGCGCCATCCAGTTGATGAGATCGTTTTTCCATAGTCTGTGCAAGCCGCCCGACATGAGATCGTTCATCAGATCATAATTGTCGGCAACGCGCGAGAAGACCTCGTTAACGAGGCCCTGACGCTCGGTGCTTGCAATATCTCGATAGCCAAAATGCCCTTGATCAATACCGCGATCATGGCCGCTCATCGCATCACTGGTCGGGGTGTTGGACGGATTTATAGAATTGCCGTTTTCGCCCGGCTGGTCTGTGCTGTTCATGGGGCAGACAATAGCTTAAGTTGTGCGTTCCGGCTACGGTTTTGGGCTATAATATAGTTCTATTTTTCAACATGCTAAAGAGTGCGTCTTAATGCCCGAATTACCTGAAGTCGAAACCGTTTTGCGCGGACTTGAGCCCGTTCTCACGGGTGCGAAATTTGACCGGGTTGAGCAGAGGCGCGCGAATTTACGATTTCCATTTCCAAAAAACATGCCCGCGCGCCTGGAAGGACTTAAGGTCAATGAACTTAAGCGGCGGTCGAAATACATTCTCGCCCATCTCAGTGACGGTAATGTTCTGGTTATCCATCTTGGCATGAGTGGACGCATTACCATTGACCGGGCCCGGCGCAACGAAGCTCCTGGCAAGCATGATCACGTTATCTTTCATATGAGCAATGGACAGGTGGTGACCTATAATGATGCGCGGCGTTTCGGCTCCATGTCGCTTATTGAGGGGAGCCTGCTTGATGCGCATTCCATGTTTCGTAATCTTGGGGTTGAGCCGCTTGGGCCTGAGTTTAATACCGCATATCTCAGCGCCCGGGCGGCAGGCAAAACGACAGACCTCAAAGCATTTTTGATGGATCAACGTAATATTGCGGGGCTCGGCAATATTTATGTTTGCGAAGCACTTTTTAGGGCCGGGATTTCGCCAAAACGGCATGCGGGGAGTTTGGCACGGAAAGATGGCTCACCAAGCGTGCGCACCACCCGACTTGTGGTGGCTATTCGGGATGTGCTTGAGGAAGCCATTTTGGCCGGTGGATCGACATTGCGCGATCACCGATTGGCGGATGGCTCGTTGGGTTATTTCCAGCATTCGTTCGCTGTTTATGGACGGATGGGGGAGGCATGCACGGGCCCCGGGTGCAGCTCTCAGGTCCAGCGGATCAAGCAGGCGGGTCGCTCGACGTTTTATTGCGGGCGTTGCCAGGGGTGAGGCAGGCCCAATAGAGGCTTCTCATGTCACTTTTTTTTGACCTTTTTCTCTTGACCTTGGGCGCAGCTGGATTATTGAGCACTTAGATTATTTTTTGCCCGTCCGCGATCTTCCCCATCCTGTCCACCCGATGGAATGGTACTTATGGGTGAACAGGATGGGGAAGATCCGGTTTTTACTAAACCGGCATCGGCTAATTCATTTTTTACGAGCTGCATTCAGGAGAAGCACGCTATGGCATATGAAAATATTCTCACAGAAATCAAAGGCAAGGTCGCGATCATAACGCTTAACCGGCCGAAAGCACTTAATGCGCTTAACAATGCAATGATGGTTGAAGTTGCACGCGCACTTGATGAGTTCGAAAATGATGCTGGTATCGGCTGCATCATTCTTACGGGTTCGGAAAAGGCCTTTGCGGCCGGTGCCGACATTAAGGAAATTCAGTCGCTCACCTATATCGACCTGGTTAACAATGACCCCATTCTGGTATGGGACCGCATTGCGCGGACGCGCAAACCGGTTATTGCTGCGGTTGCGGGTTATACACTTGGTGGTGGTTGTGAGATTGCGATGATGTGTGACTTCATGATTGCTGCTGACAATGCCAAATTCGGCCAGCCTGAAATTACGCTCGGTGTTTTGCCGGGTGCTGGCGGCACCCAGCGCTTAACAAGGCTTATTGGCAAATCCAAAGCAATGGATATGTGTCTCACGGGGCGCATGATGGGTGCGCAGGAAGCCGAGCAATCAGGTCTTGTGTCGCGAGTTGTTCCAGCCGACAAGCTGATGGATGAGGCGCTTAAGGCTGCCGATAAAATCGCGTCCTTCTCGCAACCAGCGGTGAAGCTGATGAAAGAAGCGGTTAATCGTGCTCTTGAAACACCGCTCAGCGAAGGGCTCATTTATGAGCGTCGGATTTTCAGCTCGCTGTTTGGCACGGCTGATCAGATTGAAGGCATGGATGCGTTTGCCAATAAGCGCGAGCCGCAGTTTAAAAACAAATAATGTTCTGGAGCATTTCAGGTTTTGGCGCTCTCTTTGTGTAGTTTGGCCGCGCCTTGTGTAGATTGGCCGCGCCCCAGCGCTAAGCAACCCACTCCGCCCGCCCAGCCACCCAAGGGAGTCTATCCTTAAGGGTGTTAGGGTGGGGCGGACTGGCTTATCATTTAAATTTTTCGCACCATCACCAGTGAAAGCGGATAGAGCCTAGTATTGGCTCTCGCCCTGCATTGAGCACTCATTATGGGGCCAGCGCGCCGTCAGGCGGTCATACTCATTACCCGTTACATGGATCAGAGTTTGGTGATCACCTGCCTCAAAATATATATCGCTAAGGCCGCTTAACTCCTGGTCAATCACCGACTTCATACCAAAGGGTGCGCCAAGTGCGGGAATGGCGCCGGTTGAACAATCAGGGAATAATTCCACTAATTCTTCTTCGGTAGCCAAGGATATTGTTTGATTGAGCCAGCCGCCAAGAGTGCTCAGGTCGAGCTTGCGAGAGGCCGGCACAATTGCCATGAGATAGCCTTTCTTGCGTTTGACGATAACCGCTTTGGCGAGCTCCCGGCCCGAGAGATGTGCGGCTTCGGCGGTGTTCAGCATCGTGCTGGTTTTCTTGTGGGTCAGGGTTTCATATTCGACATGGTTGTTGTCGAGATATTGCTGCAATGTGATTGACATACCCATTTGGTCACTTCCTTTCCGGCTGCAAAATTGCGGCCTCGCAAAGGTCGGCTCTACGCTTGGCTTGGGCGTATGGATCGCGGAATGTGATGCCCGGTCGCTGTTTGAATAATTAACTCTCGGATAGCGCAGTCCGGCCGGGCAACCAAATCTGCTTTGCGCTCAGTCCGCCAAGTTATTACCGGCGTTTGAGATAGGTTTAGTTTAGCCCGTATTGAATGGTTGTAGCAACAGCCGTCTGTTTCTTTATATTTTTTTGCGGCACTGAGCCGCGAATAGCTCAGCGTGAGCGGGAGGCTAATGCGGAAACTGGAGCGTGGCGGTTCAATTTCCACTGAACGGCAAGTGCCAAAACGGACAAGCCAAAAATGGCCAGACTTCCCCACAGGAAGACGTGATCGGCGGCCCAATCCTTGCGAATGACGTTCAGCTTTCCCGATAGAATGAGGTACCCAATAATGCCGAGCATTGCGACGGCCTGAAACATTGTAACGTACATAGAGAGTTTCAGATTACCCTGGGTATGACCGGTACCTTTTGAGGCGCGGAGTGTTCGGGCGAAGACAATGGAGACAATTGCCGGCACCCCCATATAGATTGCGTATTGATAGGCGTGGTACCAGTGAAGATCGGTCAGGTAATACATGCTTGCCATGGAGAGGGAGCCCCAGGCATAGGCAAAGCCCATGAACCGGGCATTGGCACTTGCGGTGCGCAGGGTTTCAAATCGCTCGATGGGGGCGGCTGCCATGCGCGCGTCCCAAATGGGACGGTTCCTGACGATGGCGGCGCCGATTAATGAAAAGCATGTGGCGGCTGCCACCACGGTATTGGGGAAATAGGCGAGCTGGCTTGCGGTGAAATACATCAAGCCAACACTTACAAAGAGAAATGCGGCCCAGGAGGCTGAATAGTTCACAATAATACTCCAGTGCCGTGCCAAGACCCGTGACAGGCTGTTGATCGAGCCTCGTTATACGATTTTGCTTTATGATTTCGCCATAGTTTTTTGGGTTGAGATAGCGATCCAGCTCAGTGCGGCCAATCCGGCAGCACCAGCAAAGAAGATATTGTTGGCTGACCAGTCAACCCAACCAAAATCCATCTTGCCGTCAACAATCAGCCCGATCATTGTTGCGACCGTGCCAATAAGCTGGCCGATGGCCAGGTAGCGCGAATAACGGCTCAACGTGGTCTCAGCGCCCGCGTCGCTTACGTCATTGTTCAGCTTGTAGGCGAAAACTCCCGACATGATGGCCGCGCCACCAAAACCGAGTACGAATTGCCACCACTCTTTACGCCACCAGTTTAGTTCATGGAGCTCGGGCAGTAGAAGGTAAGTGGCAGCTATGGCCAATCCACCCCAGGCCCAGAGCATGGTCATATATCCGGCATTGATGCTGGCTAATTTTGACGGGCTCAGGACACGCTTTGACAATTCCAGCTGGTTCTTGCGGTAAGCGGCAACCGTCACCAGCACTGCTACCAACAAGCCGAGCACCAGATGGGGCACGTAGCTCTTGCTATCTGCCATAACAACAAGCATGGCGATTGATCCCAATAGACCAAACACCCACAACATCAACGCGCCCATTTTTATTACCCCCGTGTAATTGATTACTCTTTTATCAAACCCGATTTTGATCTTCGCTAAACCTTATAAAACTCGCGGTACCAATCTACAAAGTTTTTGACACCCTCATCAACTGGCATATGGGGCTTAAATCCGACATCCTTGATCAGCGCATCGACATTTGCAAACGTGTCCGGCACGTCACCCGGTTGCATGGGCAGGTAGTTCTTCACGGCTTCGCGGCCAATTGCTTTTTCGATGCTCGAGATGAAATCCATTAATTTTACCGGCTCGTTATTGCCGATATTGTAGATTTGATAAGGTGCGTTTGATGTTGACGGGTCTGGGTTGTCGCCCGTCCATGCGTCATTTGGTTCAGGTACTTTGTCCAGTGTGCGTATGACACCTTCGACGATGTCGTCGATATAGGTGAAATCGCGGGAATGGTTGCCGTTGTTGAAGATATCTATCGGCTCACCTTTAAGTATTTTACGGGTGAACAGGAAGAGTGCCATATCAGGCCGTCCCCATGGTCCGTATACAGTAAAGAAGCGGAGACCGGTCACGGGGACGCGGTAGAGATGGGCATAGGTATGGGCCATCAATTCGTTTGATTTTTTGGTCGCAGCGTAAATGCTCAACGGGTGATCGACGTTATGATGCACGTCATAGGGCATCTTGGTGTTGGCACCATAAACGGAACTTGAAGAGGCGAATACAAGGTGCTCGACATTATGATATCGGCAGCCTTCAAGAATGTTGAGAAAACCAACAACATTTGATTCGATATAAGAATGCGGATTCTCGAGCGAATAACGGACGCCAGCCTGGGCAGCCAAGTTTATCACACCTTGCGGACGCTCTTCAGCAAAGACCATCTCCATCAATGCCCTATCGGCTATATCACCGCGTAGAAACCTGAAGTTCTCATGATCTTTGATCAGATCAAGGCGAGCTTCCTTAAGGGAGACATCATAATAATCATTGAGATTATCAATACCGATGACCTGATCGCCGCGTTCAAGCAGCGATTTTGCGGTTTGCGCACCAATGAAACCGGCTGCACCTGTGACGAGAACCTTCATATATGTATCCGTTCAGTTCATTAAAATATTAAGGTCAATGAAGGGGCCTCTGTGTTTGGACACGCTCATTAATGTTTGCGGCGCTTGTAGCATTGAAGCTTGCGGCAAGCCAGAACAAGCAGCACACCTCAATTTTGACACGACGCCTGCCGAGAAATCTACGAAAATTATGATTTTGCCCCTTGATAAGCCCGGATATTGTTGACCCAATTGGTTGGCGCGGTTATAAGAACCCTTGGAATAACTGCCGCTCGCGCTTAATTGCCCGGGCGGCACATTGTGTTTGTCAGGTGCTTAGGCTGTTCAAACAACACAAATACACTGCTGATATTTATGCGTCGCCAGAAATCCGGCGCCTTCACAATCAGCCAATTTTTTATTAAGAACGCATTGTTCATTTGAGAAGGAATATAAATTATGGCCAATACATCCTCGGCCAAAAAAGCCGTACGGAAAATTGCCGCACGCACAGAAGTCAATAAATCACGCCGCTCGCGTATGCGGACATATATCCGACAGGTCGAAGAAGCCATTACGGCTGGCGACGCAGGCCCTGCTCGCGATGCCCTGAAGGCTGCTCAGCCAGAAATTATGCGCGCCTCCCAGAAGGGAATTGTGCATAAGAATGCAGCATCACGGAAAATTTCCAGATTGTCTGCACGCGTTAAAGCCCTTGGTGCCTAAGGCAGGCTTGAGGCATTAAAAGAATCTGACAGTTTAATGACAGCAGTTGAAAAACTGTGTTTTTTAAGTAACAGGCTCTTCCAAGAAACTGCGATACGCCGTCCGGGCGTATCGATACAAAACCCCTTTCAATCAATGGTTTGGCCAATTATGGCTGAGAAGGAAAAGCGGTTTGTATCAAAACGGGATTCGCGGGACACAAGCAAAAACTGACACTTTTTTACGATTTTTTTAGTCTTCGTCAATGGCTTGAATGACTCTTCCGAATCCTTCGATGGATCATTGAATCTCCTAGGATTTATCCACAAATTTATACATAATCCACTGATTGTTGCCCGTGCAACTCCAGGCCTATTTTGGTCATTTTGGCACCTCGGCGCAGATGCGGTGCCGTTGCGCATGTTCGGACAGGTGTGCTAGAACTTTATTAACTATTTGAGCGGGGATTGCTCATCGTATTTTGTAGGCCGCGTAACTAGGATGTTGTTCACATCTCAGAGGCAAACGCGTGGGTCTTTTTCCCCAACCGGATTCCGCCGCCTGTGGGCTACTTAGAATTTTCAGGTGGGAAAGCGGGATTAATTGAATTGAACTTTTACAGGTTGGATTGCGAAAAAATTCGCATTCAGTCAACGGGGGAGCTGTGTCTGATGCAATGTCAGCGCAGTTCAATGGATGATTGTCATGCAGGATATCGAGATTATCGATGTTGATGTAGCTGAAGCAATGCGGGCGCTTGAAGGGAAGCCGGATGCGCAACTCATTGATGTCCGTACGACCGCTGAATGGGCATTTGTCGGCTATCCGCAGCTTGAAACCATTGGCAAGGCTGTAATTTTTGTTGAGTGGCAGAGTTTTCCGGACAAGGCCAATAATACCGGATTTGTTCCTCAGGTGGTCGCACAATTGGAGGCCAGAAATGTTGGCATGAACGCAGAGCTTTATTTTATTTGCCGTACCGGCGTTCGAAGCCTTCATGCGGCGCGTGAAATGAAGTCGGTAGGCTATTTGGCCAGTTTCAATGTGGCCAAAGGATTTGAAGGTTCGCAAAACGATGCGCACCAAAGAGGATTGATTGATGGTTGGAAGGCTGCCGGATTGCCATGGAAACAGGGGTAGGCCGGACCGCAGATTAAGCCCAATGCAGAATGGGCAATAGTTTTCTGCAGAGATTATGAGGACCGGACAGTGTTGAGGTGCCGGGCTTCCAATAAAAAAACTGAGTGGTGGCAACAGATTATCGCTCAAACAAAGTGAACAAGAATACGACAATTAGTGTGGGGTGACACGATGACAACAGCAAATCGAATAAAAAATATTGAGAAATTATCAGGGGACAATACTGGAAGTGGGGTAAAAATGTCTAAAGATGACATGCAACACGATGAAAAATGGGAGCGCGTTCGCAAGAGGCTGCGGACCAAGCTTGGTGAAGACGTTTTTACCAGTTGGTTTGAGAGCATGGAACTCGATAGCTTTGACGGCGAAAATGTCCAGGTGTCCGTACCTGTGCGATTTTTGAAAAGATGGATTGAATCGCATTATGCCGAAGCGCTTTCCGATTGCTGCGTGTCAGAGTTTAAAGGCGCCAAAAAAATCAGCCTGATGCATCGCCAGCCAGGTGGCAAAAACCGCAACAATAACGTCAATGTTGTTGATTTTGATCCCGAAATCAGCGCTCCGGTTGACACTAATTCTGCCAATACGCCTCGCGGTGGTGGCATGGGTGAGAAGGCGGTACGCACGCAATATGGCGGGTTTGAAGGTTCGCCACTTGATAAGCGCTACACGTTTGACTCCTACGCCGTGGGAAGCTCAAACAGGCTTGCTCATGCAGCTGCAAAACAGGTAAGCGAGACCGTTCTTGATCAACCAGTACGGTTTAACCCGCTTTATATTCATAGCTCGGTTGGCATGGGAAAAACCCATCTTTTGCACGCGATTGCGTGGGACGTGAAACGGCGTCATCCAAATGCGCAGGTTCTTTATCTCACTGCTGAACGTTTCAGATATGAATTTGTCGAGGCACTTCGCAGCCGCGAAGCAATGGCCTTCACCGACAAACTTCGTGGGATCAATCTCCTGCTTATTGATGACATGGAATTTCTGCACGGAGTGCAAACCAAGACCGAATTTGACCATACTCTCAATTCGCTTCTTGATAGCGGCAAACAGGTTGTCGTTGCGTCCGCGAGTGCACCAAATATGCTAAGCAGTCTCGACATGCGGATGCGGTCGCGGCTCTCAGGCGGCCTGGTTGCCGAAATTGCACCACTTGATCACGAACTTAGACTGAAAATTCTTGAGCAACGCACTATTGAGAAACAGAAAGTTGATCCAAGTTTTGAAATTCCACGTGAAGTGCTGGAATTCCTTGCCGACCGTCTTAAAGATAATGGTCGGGAGCTTGAAGGTGCGATCACCCGGATTTTTGCAAACTGCCATTATACCGGTGCGCCGATTACGCTCGAATCTGCGGAATTGACAATTAAAGATCTCATCAGGGGGGCAGAACCCAAACGGATCAAAGTGGAAGATATCCTGCGGGTCGTATCTCGTCATTACGGCGTCAGCCGGGGTGATCTTCTATCCGAGCGCCGACACCGGTCAGTTGTCTGGCCGCGTCAGATCGGTATGTATCTCGCAAAACAACTTACCGCACGTTCGTTGCCTGAAATTGGACGCCGATTTGGTGGCCGGGATCACACAACGGTTCTGCACGCAATCCGTAAAATCGATAAGTTGCTTGAAGGTAATATCCAGCTCAAGGACGAGCTTGATGATCTCAAGCGTCTGCTGAACAACTAAGGTCATTCTGCTTTTGATTGAAAAAAAGCAGAGCCCAAATCTTTGTAATAACGCATTGTGACTGGTCACTCGAAGCGGATAAGTGACTAATCACCCACACACATACCTGCCTCCGGACACTTGGTGTCGGGGGCAGGCATTATCCTTAAAATGCTCTAGAGTGCACCTGACATTGGCTTAATAATCAGTCTAACAGCTGAAAAACGCGATTTTTGACGGGCCGGGATGTGATTTATGACAATCCAATCCGGCCCGTTTTGCGTTCTCTGGCGCGCCAATAATGCGCTCAGGAAAAGCAACCGCGCATAGATAGGCTGAGAAATGCAATAGGGCTTGCAAAAATAGTGCTCACAGGTCAAATTCATCCATTCTGAGTTACTTTGATTCTGTCCAGCTCAAACCTCCAACTTTTTCAACGGATTTGTACGGGACCGGATCCGGGCGTCAGGCCTGATGTACTCAATCAGAATTAGCGGTTTTTGAAGAGGCGCTCGAGGTGATATCGAGACTGATAGGGGCAATATGAAGATACTAATCGAACGAAACGCTTTGCTGGCAGCACTTGGTCATGTGACGAGTGTGGTTGAACGTCGGACGACGATCCCTATTCTCTCGAATGTACTTCTAAGAGCTCAAGACGGCAGGGTTGAACTTAAAGCCACTGACCTTGAACGAGAAGTGGTAGAAACCACGGAAGCGGATGTCTCTGAACCGGGAGCGTTGACGGTCTCAGCGCATATTATTCACGATATCGTTCGGAAACTTCCAGACGGCGCGCAGATCTCGCTTGAGCTTGATGCTGAAGATGGTCGGCTTAATTTGAGCTCGGGTCATGCAAGCTTCACATTGCAAACATTGCCCGCCGATGAGTTCCCTGATCTTTCTGCTGAAGAAATGGAGCATCATTTTGAGCTTCCTGCAAAAGATCTCAGACGCCTTATCGAAAAGGTTCGCTTTGCCATCTCCACGGAAGAGACCCGCTATTATCTCAATGGTATCTATTTTCATACTGCCGAGAGTGACGGCAAACAGGTATTGCGCGCTGTGGCGACCGATGGTCACCGGCTGGCGCAGGTAGAGCTTGATATGGCTTTGGGTGCGGAAAACATCCCTGGCGTTATCATACCACGCAAAACCATTCACGAAATTCACAGATTGATCGAAGATGTGAAGCCGAGCCTCAAGGTGGCGCTTTCAACTTCCAAAATTCAGTTCAAAATCGGTACCGTGGTCGTCACATCAAAGTTGATCGACGGCACATTCCCCGACTATGGCAGAGTTATTCCTGAAGGCAACGACAAGACCCTCAACGTCTCCAGCGATGATTTTGCAAAGGCGGTCGACCGGGTGTCGACCATTTCCAACGAACGAGGACGGGCAGTTAAACTTAACATCACGGCTGATACGGTCGTGCTCAGTGTCAGTGATCCCAACGGCGGAAGTGCGACAGAGGAATTGAGCGTCAATTATGATGCCGATCCGCTCGAAATTGGCTTTAATGCGCGCTATCTTCTGGACATCACAAATCAGCTTGAAAGCGATACCGTGCATTTCCTTTTGTCTGATCCGGGCTCGCCAACAATGGTCAAGGACAGTGGTGATGAAAGCGCACTTTATGTGTTGATGCCAATGCGCGTTTAGTTGCTTTGACGCTTCTTGCGCGCGGAGCTCAGAAACCTCAATCACACGTCAAGTGCCGCACCTGGTAATCATGGCTAGAGCGATTAAGTTTTTGTTTGAATTACTCTAGCATTTTTTGTGACCCGACCACGATCTCCCCCGCCCTGACCACCCGATGGAATGGTACTTACGGGTGGTCAGGGCGGAGAAGATCTCGCTTCCAATTAAAACGGAAGGAGTCAAATGGATAATCCACCAAAATCCTATATTGAAAAGCTGACGCTCACCAATTATCGCAACTATGACAATCTGGTGCTGCGCACCGACAGCTCGCCAATTATTCTGCTTGGCGACAATGGGGCGGGTAAAACCAACGTCCTTGAGGCGGTATCACTGCTTTCGCCAGGCATGGGAATGCGGCGTGCTCCATTTTCTGACCTCAGCCTTATTGGTGGTGATGGTGGATGGGCGATTGCCGCCCATTTTCAAACCGAGACCGGTCCGCTTGATATTGGCACTGGTGCCCAAGCTTTGGGCGTGAAGGGGGAACGTGTTGGGCGGATCGTGCGCATTGATGGCGAAGACGCGCGCAGCCCCAATGCACTGGGCGACCATGTGGAGCTTGTCTGGCTGACGCCTTCCATGGACCGGCTCTTCACTGGACCTGCGGGCGACCGGAGACGCTTTCTTGACCAATTGATTTCCTGCTTTGACACTGGCTACCGCAAGCGCCTTAGTCAGTTTGAGCGCGCACTCAGGCAACGCAACAAGCTTTTGGAAATGGAGGGCGCGTCATCGCCACAATTAAACGGGCTTGAATTGCATGTAGCGGAAATTGGAGTTGGCATCGCTGCGAGCCGACTTGAGGCGGTTAATCAACTGGCTGGCTCGGTCACCTATCGACGCAAAACCAACGCCTCATCCGTATTTCCCTGGCCGGAAATTGCCATCGATGGTGTTGTTGAGGGATGGCTCTCTGAAATGCCGGCGATTGAGGCGGAAGATAATTACTGCCGTCTCCTGAACGCTGGCCGGGTACGGGACCGGGCGGCAAAACGCACATTGGATGGTCCTCACCGGTCAGATTTTCTGGTTGCTCATGGACCAAAATCGATGCCTGCCAAGGTTTGCTCGACGGGTGAGCAAAAAGCGCTTCTTATCAGCCTTATTCTTGCCCATGCGGAGCTTGTTTCGAGGATGCGGGATTTTGGCGCACCACTGCTGTTGCTAGATGAAATTGCCGCGCATCTCGACGAGAGCCGACGCGAGGCGCTTTTTGAAGAACTGATATCTCTTGGCTCGCAAGCCTGGATGACGGGCACGGATTTATCGGATTTTGAAGCGCTCAAAGACCGTGCACAATTCTTCAATATTGTGGACGGAGCGGTTACTTAATCTGGGCAAACGTGCTAGGATTCTCACCTGTTCGGGCCCTTTTTTCGGTCCCTCTCAAAAGAACTCATTTCCTCTCTCAAAGGAACTCAATACATGGCTAAAAAGCCCTCGGATAATGCCTCTAACGGGGCTGAAGAATATGGTGCGGACTCCATTAAAGTTCTCAAGGGGCTTGATGCTGTGCGCAAGCGTCCGGGCATGTATATTGGTGATACGGATGACGGTTCGGGTCTGCATCACATGGTTTATGAGGCGGTGGATAATGCGGTCGACGAATCTCTCGCAGGCTATTGCGATCTCGTTCAGGTCATTTTGAACTCTGACGGCTCCATTTCAGTTGAAGATAACGGGCGCGGTATTCCAGTGGCGATCCATGCCGAGGAAGGTGTGTCGGCGGCCGAAGTTATCATGACCCAGCTCCATGCTGGTGGAAAGTTTGATTCAAATTCCTACAAGGTCTCTGGCGGCCTGCACGGTGTGGGCGTTTCGGTGGTGAATGCGCTATCGACGTGGCTTGAGCTTACCATATGGCGCGACGACAAAGAGCATTTGGTCCGTTTTGAGCATGGTGTGACAGTAGCACCGCTTGAAGTGACGGGTGACGCGCCGGGGCGCACGGGAACGCGGATCACATTCCTGCCAAGCGTCGATACTTTTTCCGCCATTGATTTTGATTTCAAAACGCTCGAGCACCGTTTGCGGGAGCTGGCGTTTCTCAATTCCGGTGTACGTATTAATCTCTCCGACAACCGGGGAGCCGACCCGATTGTGACCGAGCTTTATTATGAAGGCGGGATTGAGGAATTTGTGCGCTATCTCGATCGGACGCGGCAGCCATTGGTTGAGGCGCCTATTAACATCATTGGCGAGAAAGAGGGCATGACCGTTGAAGCGTCGCTTTGGTGGAATGACGGATTTCATGAAAACGTACTCTGTTTTACCAATAATATTCCGCAACGCGATGGCGGTACGCATCTGGCCGGTTTTCGCGGAGCGCTGACACGGGTTGTCAATGGCTATGCCAATAGTTCAGGTATTGCCAAAAAGGAAAAAATAAGCCTGACGGGTGACGATGCCAGGGAAGGCCTGACATGCGTTCTTTCGGTTAAAATTCCCGACCCGAAATTTTCGAGCCAAACCAAAGACAAGCTTGTCTCATCTGAAGTGCGGCCACTGGTGGAAAGTATCATTAATGAACAGCTTGGGCAGTGGTTTGAAGAACATCCCACGGAAGCCAAACTTCTTGTCATGAAGGTTGTTGAGGCGGCTTCAGCGCGGGAAGCGGCGCGCAAGGCGCGCGAGCTGACGCGGCGCAAGGGTGCGCTTGACAGTATGAGCCTGCCGGGTGGATTAGCTGAATGTCAGGACCGGGATCCGGTCAACACCGAACTCTTTATTGTGGAAGGGGACTCTGCTGGTGGTTCGGCCAAGCAGGCGCGTGACCGGCAATTTCAGGCGGTGCTGCCAATTCGGGGTAAAATCCTCAATGTGGAACGGGCGCGATTTGACAAGATGCTCTCATCGGAGCAGGTGACGAATATCATCTCGGCACTTGGCACCGGCATAGGGCGCGATGATTTTAATCTTTCGAAATTGCGTTATCACAAAATCATAATCATGACTGATGCGGACGTTGATGGTGCGCATATCCGGACCCTCCTTCTCACCTTCTTTTACCGGCAGATGCCGGAACTTGTTGAGCAAGGCCATCTCTATATCGCCCAACCGCCACTTTATAAAGTTACACGCAATCGTTCTGAGCAATATCTCAAGGACGAGCCGGCACTTCAGAATTACCTCATTCATGAGGGCGTCAAAGATGCTGTCCTATCGCTCGCTTCGGGCGAAGTGCGTGCCGGGGCTGACTTGATGGCTGTCATTGATGTTGCACGGCAAACGGCGGCTCTGATGGACAATATGCATTCGCGTTATCCGCGTTTCCTGATTGAGCAATTGGCGATTGCGGGCGGGTTGACGCCAACAGTTTTTGAAGATGAGAAACTTGGCCAGCACGTTATTGAAGCCACGATACGTCAACTTGATGCGCTATCTGAAGAAACCGAGCGCGATTGGGAGGGACGGCTTGATGAAGCGGAAGGTCTCGTCTTTGGCCGGACTGTGCGCGGTGTACGGGAAAGCCATATCATTGACGAGCGACTGATCGCCTCGACCGACGCGCGCAAGCTGCACGCTCTTTCGGGCGAGCTTTCGGCTGTGTTTGGCGAAGCTGCCACGCTCCGTCGCGGCGAAATTGAAACCACACTCTTTGCTCCCAGTCAGCTTTTAGGGACCATCTTTGCTGCCGGGCGCAAGGGGCTTGCGTTGCAGCGCTATAAAGGTTTGGGCGAGATGAATCCGGATCAGCTCTGGGATACAACACTGGATGTCAACACGCGCACCATGCTGCAGGTCAAGGTTGGCGAACTCGACGAGGCTGATGAGATTTTCTCGAAACTTATGGGCGATGTGGTTGAGCCAAGGCGCGAGTTTATTCAGGATAATGCACTCAACGTCGCCAATCTGGATGTCTGATCAGTCAGCGGCTTGCTATGATTTTGTCGGTTTCTGATCATAAGTGGATTGGGTCCATGTCACTTGGTAGGCTACGGATCGACTTCAGGTAGCGTATACAGATTTTTCAGAAAATATGCATATCGACATTCAAAAATTATGACAGAAAAAATTCCCTGCATAGAATGCCAAACCATGATTCTACCTGCAACTGCGGCGGATAATGGTGGTTTATGCATGCCGTGTAAAAATGGTACCAGGCAGCAAATCGAGGAATCTAAAGCACTTAACAAGAAGCTGGAAGAGTATGATCCTGTTCGGGAATTATGGCTCTCTTTGGTGCATCGTGTTCATGACACAGCGGAAGGCTTTGATGGGCTGACCGATGATGAAAAGCTCTATTTTGCTGTCTGCATTTTGGAAGGCGAGGTCTATAACGGCGGTTTCCACCAGTTTTTCAGCAATAGTTCAGGTGAGTTATTTGAGCATGTTGTGAGCGGGTTGACGAAGCTAAACGCGCAAAATTCTCTAAAGTTACTCCGACATAGCGCAAAAGTTTTATTTGGCGACACCGCTCCACCTGTGGACAGACAAGAAAGGTGGGAGCTCATGAAGCACTATCCAGAGGATGTTCAAGAGCCGTTACCGGAATGGGTCTCTGAGCTCGGAAAACTGGACGAGACATATTGGGATGATCCTGATAATTTGGGTGAATTGTTGGACGAGTTTGCAAAAGACACCAAATTGTTAAAGCCTTTCGAGCGCCCAGAGACATGAACATCGTTTCTGTGGCTGATCGTTGAATGCCCATTGCACATCGACGTAATCGCGGACCAAAAACCCGGAATGATGGCGAGCGGGGTGTGAGCCGGTGGAACGGATCAGATAAATTTGTGCTGGTATTTCCAGAAGAACCAGCCGCCTATAATCATTAAGATTGTTGCCTGCCAGGGGATGCCGATCATATTGCTCAACCAACTGACAAACGAGATAGCAGAGACTATGATCAAGGACGCAAACACTATTACCATCCAGGTGCCGAACCGAAAATTATTTTTCGGGTCTGTAATTGCGGTCATACCATCCTCGTATCTCTTATACGCCTTGTAGATCTTATCGAGGTTTACGTCTTCGATAAGCTGTTCGCTTTCGCTCGATTGCTGTTGAGTTGATTTATGACGTTCGTCATATGACGCCGTGCCTGCTGCGTCTAACTTCTGACGGGATGTGTGCCAAGGTTTGTGCCGTGCGGTGCCATTGGGTGCAGAAACAATGTTTTCCATCGCCCTGATATCTGCGTAGTTCACGGAAGTGGTTTGTTCGATCGCGTGAATTCGAGCGGTTATGGTTGGATGCGTAGCTTGGTTTGTACCGCTCAAATTAGAGATCATCATCGCCTGAACATCAGGATTCAAGCCGGTAATCTCATCGTTTCTGGATACTTTCAACAATGCGGAAATCAGTGCCTCTGGTGATTTCATTATTTCAATGGCACGGGCATCTGCGATGATTTCCCGTTTTTGAGATATCAGCAGGCGAATTGCTTCCGCCCCTGCCCAGGCACCCATGACCAGAATAAGAAACAGGACGAGATTGATAATCGGGAAAATCAAAATCGAAAAAAATGCGACGAGAAAAAACTGGATTGGCATCTCATATGCCTTGTCGATGACGGTTCGCCCGATTGCAGAAATTGCACCGACAGTTACGTTTGCAAATGTCATGAGGCGATTGTCGCGCCCTTCGATATGAGCAACTTCATGGGCCAATACTGCTTCCAGTTCGGCATCGTTTAGCGCTTCGAGCAGGCCGCGGCTAACGCCGATGGCAGAATTGCGTGGATGAAAACCACTGGCATAGGCATTGCGGCCCTGTGCCTCAATAATCTCGACTCCCGGCATTGGCAAACCGCGCGTGATGGTCAGGCGCTCGATAATGGCGTATAGGCGTGGCTCGTCCGTTTTATCCACTCTGTGGGCACCTGTTTGTCGCCTGACAAACACTGCTGCGGAAAAGATACCACCAATAATGTAGAGCAGAGAATAGCCCATTATCCAAAGTGCACCGCCTTGATAGAGCTTCTTTTGCACGAACAAATAGTCCCAGATATTTTCAAAGTCTGAGAAGCTGACATCCAGAACGGGCCGATTTCTCTGATTCTGCTTTACCCGGTCATGCCGGTCTTTGCCGTCAAAGTTTAGAGAACTGAAGCCATTGAAACCTGATCCAGCGGGATCTCTAATGGTTGAGGCGGAATTTATGTTGCTTGTTTGGTTGGCCGTGTCGTAGGGCATGGCCACGATCGTAACCGCAATCAAGATCACCTGTATCAAAAATACAAAAACGATAAAGACGACGATTGATTTGATATTGTTGCTTTGAATATGAGCGAACAACCCCTTGGTTGCCGAGTGGGATTTTATCTCTGGCCCGCCTGCTATAGCTGGATCAGGCGTTGGTGCCGCACCTTTCGCTAATGCTGGGCATGGGTCTCGAGGGTCGGCTTTTGTGCCCAATTCCCCATCCTTGCCCGACTGCTCTTTTGAGCCTTTGCGAAATTCTTTGATATCCATAGCTGACCAGCTTTCGCCCAATACTATATTTTCAGAACCGCGCTTCTTCGCCTTTAGAGTTTCAGAAGCGGTGCTTCTTGGTCTTTAGAGTTTCAGAAGCGGCGCTTCTTCATGGAAAATCCGTTCCTCACCAAGATTATAGCCATCGCGCTCGCCGATTTTCATAGCGTCGGCGATCATCCCTCCAGGGAACTGGGTGCGTTTGGCATTAAATTCGCTAACGGCAAGGTTTAGAAAACGCCTTGATGCGGTGATTTTATTCTCGGTATCCAAGAGTTCCGCCCGCAAGTTTAGATAGTGCTGCGATGATTGCAGCTCCGGTACGTGCTCGAGTGAGGCAAACAGGTTTTGTATCGAGTTTGAGATATTCGCATTTGCTTTGGTTTTATTATCGATATTTGCTGATGCATTTGCCTCTAACTGGACATCTCTCATTAACTCCAACAGTTTGTTTTCCTGACCAACGAAACTGCGCACGGTTTCAACAATGTTTGGAAGCAAATCTGACCGATGCTTCAACTGGGCATCGATGTCATTCCAGGCTTGCTGGCAACGGGCATCAAGAGTGCGCAGATTGTTGTAGCTTATGATTGCCCAGAATATTACTGCCAGATTGAGAGCAAAGAACACCCCCAAAAACATCAGTATCATGTCGATCATTTTATTCCCCTTCAGTTCGTCAATTTGGAAATTTTTCTCGTCAAGCTAACACCCAGTGATAAAAATCAAGCTTATATACATGGTGTATTTATTGTTAATTGCAGACAATTTTGGAACGAAATTAATTCATCAACTATTGCCTATCAGTGAAAACTAATTCTTTACTTGGATGTGCTAGTGTAGTGCTGAATTTATATTGTCAGACTTGCTCTCAAAGGAATAGATATGAGTGATAAATTGTTTGGCCGCGTGAAGCGGTTGGTGTCGGGTGCGGTTAATGGCGGCGTCGATGCATTGGAGGCTTCCATGCCAGATGCCACCATGGGTGAAGCCATTTGTGAAATTGAGCGCACAATTCGAGATGTACGCGATGAGTTAAGCGCCATTGCCAAAGAACGTCATATTGCCGGCAGGCGGGTTCAGCTCTCGAAAGACAAAATCGAGGCGCTTCAAGGTAAAGTTGCGGCGGCGCTTAAGGCTGGCCGGGAAGATCTGGCTGAGGCTGCGGTTGAGCGGGAACTTGATCTCGAGGCGCAGATTCCGGTTCTTGAGGAAACGCAGGTTGACGCCACCAAGCGAATAGCGCGGCTCAATAGTTATGTGGCGGCACTGCAAGGCCGAAAGGCCGAGATGCAGGTGGAGTTGGATGCGTTTAAAGTTGCTCAAAATCAGGATGTGGATTTTAGCAGCGTAATTGATGGCGTTGGCCAATTTGACCGTCTTGAAGAACGTGCGGAGAGTGCGGAAAACGCATTTAATCGCGTGATGACAAATTCAACCGGTGTTGCTGCAATTGGAAAATCGGATCGTGACACGATCGCCAAACTCGTCGAGTTAGAGAGCATTGAACGGTCGAACAAAATTTCTAACCGTCTTGATAGTTACCGCAAGGAGCTTAGCGAAACATCCGCCTAGTTGATCATGCCCGTTCAGAACATAGCCGGATGAACACGGTCGGGCGGATTGTGACCATCCAGGAATGTCTTGATGTTGATGATTACCTTCTCGCCCATATCAATCCGGCTCTCGATTGTTGCTGAACCAAGATGGGGCACGACAACCACGTTTTTTGCTTTCAGGAGCTTAGGATTGATCGCGGGTTCGTTTTCAAATACATCAAGGCCCGCACCTGCGATCTCGCCGGCCTCCAGCATGCGTGCCAGTGCGTTTTCGTCGATAACCTCACCACGGGCAGTGTTGACAATATATGCGCTTGGTTTCAGGAGTTTGAGACGTCGCGCAGACAACAGATGATAAGTCGCGGGCGTATGCGGACAGTTCACGGATATGATATCCATGCGGCTCAGCATTTGGTCAAGGCTCTCCCAATATGTGGCCTCAAATTTAGCTTCCATATCTTCGCTCAGTTTGCGCCGGTTGTGATAATGGATTTGTAAACCGAACGCCTTGGCGCGCCGTGCCACTGCCTGACCGATATGCCCCATGCCTATGATGCCGAGGCGTTTGCCGGTTAGCCGGTTGCCGAGCATCCATGTTGGCGACCAGCCTTTCCAGTCATCAGAGTGTTCTTTCAGGTAACTTGCGCCTTCGACAACCCGGCGCGGTACCGAAAGGATTAGCGCCATGGTCATGTCTGCGGTGTCTTCGGTGAGAACACCTGGAGTATTGGTCACGGTAATTGAGCGGTTTCGCGCCGTATCAAGGTCGATATTATCGACGCCCGTGCCAAAGTTGGCGATCAGTTTCAGATTTGGTCCGGCCTGGCTCAAGACAGCCCGGTTCACATGATCGGTCACTGTTGTGACGAGCACGTCGGCCTTTTTTGCGGCTTCAATGAGTTCGCTTTGACTAAAGGGGTGGTCGTCTACATTGAGATTGGCGTCGAATAATTCGCGCATGCGGGTTTCGACGGCTTCGGGTAGTTTCCGGGTTACGATGACAACCGGTTTGGGCGATGTCATAGGGCGTTTCCATAAATTTTATTTTGAATGATGTCAGTTCGGGGGTGTTTCATTCAAATGTTGGCCTCTGAGACTTATAATGTCCCATTTATATAATATCTTTAGATAACAGATGACGGCGGCAATCAAAACCACGCTTTTCGATTGAATTTTTGCCTGGGGACAAATTATTACCGCAACAATGAGTTCTCCATAGCAAAAAGTTGATCAGTTTTGGCAAATCATGTTTAGAAGGACTTATATGAGCTTTATTATTACATTGTCAAAATTGACTGCCGGGCTTGATAGAATGGGGATTTTCCTCATGGGCGCACTGGTTTTTGTTGCGCTCCTTGCGACCTGCAGCACAGCGCAGGCGGAGGGCCCGTCAAGCGGACTTGATCTGCCCCGGTTTGCCAGCCTGAAATCCGATAAGGTCAATGTTCGCAAGGGACCGGGTAAGGAATACCCGATTGACTGGGTGTTTCGTCGGGCTGGACTACCGGTTGAAATCATCAAGGAATTTGGTCATTGGCGGCAGATTCGTGATTTTCAGGGATCGGTGGGCTGGGTCTTCCATGCCTTGCTTAGTGGTCGGCGCACCATGGTGGTTTTGCCCTGGGAAATCCGTCAGGCAACGGGCGGCGCTGAAGGTGCTAAAATGACTCCGATTTATGGTAGTGCGTCGCGCAAGGCGAATGTGCTGGTGAATGTCGAGCCGGGGGTTATTGGCAGTGTTTTAAAATGCGACCGAACGTGGTGCAATGTGTCGGTTATGAACTATCGGGGCTGGATTTTGCAAAAAACGCTTTGGGGCGTTTATGAGCCAGAAATTATTGAGTAAGTAGATCTCATTATTCTTGCCCTGACTTCGATCTCCCCGAACCTGTCCACCCGAGTGAATAATGCATCGAAACTGGTTGGACCTATTTTTTATTGGCTATTTGTACAACGACATCAATGCGGCTGATAATTTTATCCTCTGGCGCTTCGGGTACGCCCAGCACCTCGATCATGCCTTTCGGAATATCGGTTAGCCGCCCATCAACCTCATTATAGAAATGATGATGGTTTGATAAATTGGTATCAAAATAAGTTTTTGTGCCACCCACGGTCACGCCACGTAGCAAACCAGCGTCGCGGAATTGATGCAATGTGTTGTAGATGGTAGCAAGGGAGACTGGAACGCCGGCAATCAGCGCCTCCTCGTGCAACATTTCCGCAGTCACATGGCGGTCGCCCTCGGCATAGAGCATATCCGCCAAGGCACAGCGCTGGCGCGTCGGACGCAAGCCTGCGTCTCGCAATCGTTCTGCTGACGTTTTATAGCTCAATTTTCAAGCCTTTTTCTTGCGCGCTGTGGCGCTCTGGAGTCCGCTGTTGGTACCTTACAGCAAATTTGCGGTTACAAATACCGCGTTTCGCCAATATGGTCAATTTTCTGGAGCAATTCTAAGGTGGGTATTTCCGCCCCTTTTTGTGTGCATTGGTCTGTGCTAGTACACAGTGCACATTTGACCACGCTATAATAAACTGCTCAAAGTTTGTTGATAATAATAAAATTGGATTTTGTGGATTATGACGACACGTCCTTCAAGCTATGAATATGAAGAGCTCCTGGCCTGCGGTCGAGGTGAGCTTTTCGGTCCTGGAAATGCGCAATTACCATTGCCACCAATGCTGATGTTCGACAGGATCACCAGTATTTCCGAGGATGGCGGGGCGCACGGCAAGGGTCAGATTGTGGCCGAGTTTGATATCAATCCTGATCTCTGGTTCTTTCCGTGTCATTTTCAGGGAGATCCAGTGATGCCTGGTTGCCTTGGGCTTGATGCTTTGTGGCAAATGACCGGGTTTTATCTCGGATGGATTGGTGGCGAGGGCAAGGGCCGGGCTATATCCACTGGTGAGGTTAAATTCACCGGCATGGTTGTGCCAAGCGTCAAAAAGGTAGAATATGTTGTCGATTTTAAACGGGTCGCCAATCGTCGCATCGTAATGGGAATTGCCGACGGTGTGGTCAAGGCAGACGGCGAGGAAATCTTTCACGCCAAAGATCTGCGCGTTGTACTTTTCAAACCCGAGGCGTAAGCCCGCGCAAATCGCATTACAATTATATTAGCTCGAAGGTAAGGACATTTAATGAGACGCGTTGTGGTTACAGGCATGGGTATTGTCTCCAGCATCGGCAATAACTGCGAGGAAGTTCTGACGTCGCTTCGCGAAGCCAAGTCAGGAATCGTTAAAGCGGACAAATATGCCGAGCTTGGATTTCGCTGTCAGGTACATGGGGAACCAAAATGCGACTGGACGGAAGGTGTCGAGCGCAAGCCACGTCGTTTCATGGGGCCTGGTTCTGGATGGAATTATATCGCAGCTGAGCAGGCGATGGCAGATACCGGTCTTGCGATGGAAGACTTTTCTAATGAGCGCGTCGGCATTGTTATGGGGTCGGGGGGACCATCAACCAGCGCCCTTCTTCGTGCAGCAGATATTACCCGCGAAAAGGGGCCCAAGAAGGTTGGACCATTTGAAGTGCCCAAAGGCATGTCCAGCACTGCGTCGGCAACGCTCGCAGTTCCCTTTAAAATCAAGGGTGTGAATTATACGATTTCATCCGCTTGCTCGACATCCACACACTGCATCGGCAATGCCACCGAGCTTATTCAATGGGGCAAGCAGGATATGATGCTTGCGGGCGGCTCAGAGGAACTCGACTGGACGTTATCGGTTCTCTTTGATGCCATGGGTGCGATGTCTTCGAAATATAATGACACGCCGGAAACTGCAAGCCGTGCTTATGACGCGACGCGGGACGGCTTTGTCATCGCTGGTGGTGCTGGTGTTCTCGTTCTGGAGGAACTTGAGCGGGCGAAGGCGCGCGGTGCGAAGATATACGCCGAGGTTGTTGGCTATTGCGCCAACTCTGACGGCGATGACATGGTTCAGCCATCAGGCGAGGGGGCCGTGCGCTGCATGCGAGAAGCCATGAAGGATCTTGATTGCGAGATTGACTATATCAACCCGCATGCGACCGCTACACCGGTTGGAGACCTGAAGGAAATTGAAGCCATTCGTGAAGTCTTCGGCGACAAGATCCCACCGATATCAGCGACCAAATCGCTCACCGGTCATTCGCTCGGCGCGGCTGGTGTTCAGGAATCGATTTATTCGCTTTTGATGATGAACAATGATTTTATTTGCAAGTCTGCCAATATTACGGAGCTCGACCCTGCATTTGCCGATATACCGATTGTGCGGGAACGGCGGGATAATGTTGACCTCAATTGTGTGATGTCCAACAGCTTTGGTTTTGGCGGCACAAACGGCTCGGTCATCTACACAAAATACAAAGCATAAAGGCTGTCCATATCAGCTCATTTTAACAACTGCTTGGGCCTGCACTTTGTGAAACAACGCAGGTCACCTCAATCTCAAGGAATAATATGTCGAATAGAGATATTGCTGTTCCCGGCCCTATTTTAGAAGGCAAACGCGGCCTTATCATGGGCGTTGCCAATGACCGGTCGATCGCGTGGGGTATTGCGCGTGTTCTCGCGGGGCAGGGGGCGAAGCTCGCCTTTACCTATCAGGGAGATGCCTTTGGCAGGCGTGCTGTGCCTTTGGCTGAGTCGGTTGGCTCAGAAATCATCGAATCTTGCGATGTGATGGATATTGAAAGCGTCGATAATGTATTTGACGTGATCGAGAAAGAATGGGGCGGGCTCGACTTTGTCGTCCATGCCCTGGCGTTTTCAGATCGGACTGAGCTTTCGGGAGCTTACGCCGACACCAGCCGTGAAAACTTTGTCCAGACCATGCTGATTTCGTGCTTCTCGTTCACGGAAGTTGCGAAACGCGCGGCGGCATTGATGAATGACGGCGGCTCGATGATCACGCTCACCTTTGCGGGGGCGACGTCTGTGGTGCCTTGTTATAATGTGATGGGGGTTGCGAAAGCAGCGCTTGAGGCCAGCGTGCGTTATCTCGCCACCGATTTTGGGCCCAAGAATATCCGCGTCAATGCATTATCAGCGGGGCCAATGCGGACGTTGGCCGGTGCTGGTGTGTCGGACGCGCGGACGATATTTAATTATAATGCCGACAATGCTCCTCTTCGACGCACGCCGACGCTGGATGATGTTGGCGGCACGGCACTTTATCTCCTCTCTGATCTCTCGGGTGCGGTTACGGGTGAAGTGCATTTTGTCGATTGCGGTTTTAATACTATTCAGATGCCGCATCTTGAGGCGCTGAAGGAAGGCGAGGCTGCTGCAAAACTCGCGGCGGTTGCGGCGAAGCAATCGGACGCTGCGGAATAGGCGACTGGCTTCCTGGACTAATTGCCGGGACGGTCCCGGGTTTTTATCACGCGGGCTGAAGGACAAGCCTTCTCATGATTGGATTGTTTGATTCTGGCCATGGCGGCCTTACAATCTTTAGGGCGCTCTCGCAGCGCTTCCCGGATCAGAAACTGATTTACCTTGGTGATCACGCCAATCTGCCATATGGGGACCGCGCTTCAGAAGATATCGTTGGTCTAACCCGGAGCGGCGTGGAGTTGCTGTTTGATCAGGGCTGCGGCCTGGTGCTGCTTGCCTGCAATACGGCGACGGCGGTTGCGGCGCGCACATTGCAACAGGACTGGTTGCCTTCAAGCGGCCATGTGGGCAAAAATGTTCTCGGCATTATCGCGCCGACGGTGGAGGCTGCCACGCAAACACCATGGGCTGTGACGGAGCCGCAATATCCGCAAATGTATAACCGGGACCGGATCGCCATTTTTGGCACGACCCGCACGATCACCACGGATGTTTACGGCGATGAAATACGCAAGCGTTGCCCGGAGGTTGAGCTTTTTCAACTCGCCTGCCCTAAGCTTGCGCAATCTATTGAGCGGGACGGGGAGCAATCTCGTTTGGAAGAGATGGTCAAAACCTACGTCGATGAAATGTTGACCATGCTCAACGGCGAACCTCTGCATCAGGCCATTCTCGGCTGCACCCATTATCCGCTGGTTGAGCATCATTTCAGAAAATATCTTCCCGTGCACACGCGCATATTGAGCCAGCCTCGCATCGTAGCTGATAGTCTTGATTATTATCTCCGCCATCACCCGGGATATCTCGGACCGGCCAAAGCCATGGAAGAGGATTCGATACTTCTGACAACGAGCATTGATGCGTTGCCGCGCTCGGCGGCGTTGGCGGAATATCGCGGCAGGTTGGTGTTTCGCGAGGTGTGACCCACTCGTGGGGTGGGGATAATTGTCTGGATCCGTCCTTCGACGGGAAGACGTTGAGAGGGATGCAATTGATTGTGTGTTTCTCAATCGCACAATTTTGTCTCCCCCTCACCCAGCGGTGTCACAGGTGACACGCTGCCCTCTCCCCTCGGGGAGAGGGACGATGTGTCATATTTTTTCAGATAGGCACAAAAAAGCCCCGCGGAGTTTCCTCACGCGGGGCTTATCTGTTTGTGACCCGACCACGATCTCCCCCAACCCTGACCACCCGATGGAATTATACTCATAGGTGGCCAGGGTGGGTGAGATCGCAGCTTTAACTAAGCGGAATAGATTCTAGCAGGTCATATTGGCGAATTATTCCTCTCTCGGAATTTCTTCACCGGTTTCCTGGTTGACGACTTTCATGCTTAGGCGAACCTTGCCGCGGTCGTCGATGCCGATGAGCTTGACGTAAACCTCGTCACCCTCTTTAACAACTTCGGTAACGGTGTTTGGCCGACCATCATTAAGCTGAGAGATATGCACGAGGCCGTCCTTGGGCCCAAAGAAATTCACGAAGGCGCCGAAGTCGACTGTCTTGACGACCTTGCCTTTGTAAATTGTGCCTACTTCAGGCTCGTCAGTGATCTGCTTGATCATCTCAACGGCCTTGTCGATAGCCGCACCGTCAGACGCTGCGATTGAGATAACGCCATCATCATTGATGTTCACTTTTGCGCCTGATTCCTCAACGATGCCACGGATGACATTGCCACCCTGACCAATAACCTCACGGATTTTGTCGGTCGGGATTGTCATGGTTTCAATGCGCGGTGCAAATTCTCCGACTTCTTCGCGACCATGCTCAAGCGCCTTGGCCATTTCGCCAAGAATGTGCATGCGGCCGCCTTTGGCCTGATCAAGTGCGATTTGCATGATCTCTTCGGTGATGCCGGTGATCTTGATATCCATCTGAAGCGACGTGATGCCGTGCTCGGTGCCAGCCACTTTAAAGTCCATATCGCCGAGGTGATCTTCATCTCCGAGGATATCTGAGAGGACGACATAGTCATCGCCTTCCTTGATAAGGCCCATGGCGATGCCCGCCACTGGTTCGGTCATTGGCACACCCGCATCCATCATGGAGAGGGAGCCACCGCAAACGCTGGCCATGGAGCTTGAACCGTTTGACTCGGTGATTTCGGATACCACACGGATTGTGTATGGGAAATCTTCTTTCGCAGGCAGAACAGGGTGGACAGCGCGCCAAGCGAGCTTGCCGTGACCTGTTTCGCGACGGCTTGTGAAGCCAGTGCGGCCAACTTCGCCAACTGAATAGGGAGGGAAGTTATAGTGCAGCAGGAAGTGCTGCTTATAGGTGCCTTCCAGGGCGTCGATGAATTGCTCGTCTTCGCCTATACCCAATGTTGTGACAACCAGTGCCTGTGTTTCACCGCGTGTAAAGAGCGCTGAACCATGGGTCCGTGGCAGAACGCCAACTTCGCATTTGATCGGGCGAACGGTCTCGAGATCACGGCCGTCGATGCGTTCCTTGGTTTTGATATAGGCGCCGCGAACGACTTCCTTCTCGATGGATTTGAAGACATTGCCAACTTTGATCTGCTCGTCAGCGCTTGCGCCATCTTCAAGCATCTCTTCCATCACTTTAGCTTTGGCAGCTGCCACTTTTTCCTGACGCGGCATTTTCTGTGCGATTGCATAAGCTGCGCGAAGATCGTCTTCGACCAGTTTGCGCGCTGTGTCTTTTTCAGAAGAAAGATCTTCCTGCTCGATTTCCCAAGGCTCTTTTGCACCTTTTTCGGCAAAACGGATAACTGCGTCAATTACCGGTTGGAAACCCTCATGGCCAAACATAACGGCCTTGAGCATCACATCTTCGGGAAGCTGTTCGGCTTCTGATTCAACCATGAGAACCGCGTCGCCTGTGCCTGCGACAACGAGATCAAGGCTGGTCTCATCCATTTCGTCGAGCAATGGATTGAGGACATATTCGCCATCGATATAACCGACGCGAGCTGCACCAATGGGGCCCATAAACGGCAGGCCCGAGATTGTCAGAGCTGCTGATGTTGCGACCAATGCGACGATGTCGGGATCGTTTTCCATGTCGTGGGAGAGAACTGTCAGAATGATCTGGGTTTCGTTTTTGAAGCCCTTAGCGAAGAGCGGGCGGATTGGCCGGTCAATGAGACGGCAGGTCAGGGTTTCTTTTTCGCCCGGACGACCTTCGCGTTTAAAAAAACCGCCTGGAATTTTACCGGCGGCGTATGTTTTTTCCTGGTAGTTTACTGTGAGGGGGAAGAAGTCCATTCCCGGCTTCACGCTGCGGGCCGCCACGACAGTTGCGAGCACTGTTGTCTCGCCATATGTCACCAATACCGCGCCATCTGCCTGACGGGCAACGCGGCCCGTTTCGATTGTCAGCGTGCGGCCGCCCCATTCAATTTCTTCTTTTACTATATCAAACATTATTCTTTCCAATTCCTTCTTTGCCTCTAAAGCGCATCAATAATTGATTTGCCCTAGTTCTTTTTTTGACCCGATCCAACCAGTTGGCGATCTCAGGTCTCCGCATCCGAAAAACCACCCCATTGTGGTATCACCTCATGCGGCAGATTATTCGCCACATGAGGTGTCTCCGAAAACGATATTGTCGCTTTACCCAGATCTAGATCGGAGTTTAGCGACGAATTCCAAGGCGCTTAATTACGGTCTGATAACGCTCCTCGTCGACCGATTTTACATAGTCGAGAAGCCTACGGCGCTGCGATACCATTTTCAGGAGGCCACGCCGGGAGTGATTGTCTTTTTTATGTGTTTTAAAGTGGTCGGTCAGATTTGAAATCCGCTCAGTTAGAATGGCGATCTGAACTTCCGGGGAGCCGGTGTCGCCGGCGCCTTTTGCATAGTCTTTGATGAGCTCTTGTTTGCGCTCTGGGGTAATCGACATCGTATCTCCTTCATAATCAATAATATTAGCGGAACTGCCTTTACGCTCTTCAAAGATTAAAAACCCTGACGGGCTTCAGCTCTCCTTGCTGAACATTACCAAGTGCTACGAGCGTTCCTCGCGACATGGCATAGACAGACCCTGTGATGATTGGGGCATCTCTTCCGCGCAGAATGACGGATTGTCCCCTTTTTAGTCGTGCTGCATCTGCCATTTCCACAGTTATTGCCGGGATGTCGTCCAGCGCTGCTTCAATAGGCAGTAAAAGGTCCATTAGTGCCTCACGACCGGCGGCACTATGACCTAACTCTTCAATTTTATCCAGTGAAATCGACGTATCAATGCTGAAGTGTCCGACACGGGTCCTGCGGAGGTGCAATATATGGCCAAAACAGCCGAGTTTTCGGCCTAAATCGCGTGCAATTGCCCGAACATATGTACCTTTGCCGCAGCTTGCTTCAAGTGTGCAATGGTCCTGATCGGGAATATCAATGATTTTTAGCTCATGAACGGTGACAATACGTGGTTCAAGTTCAAACTCTTCACCGTCCCGGGCTTTGGCGTAGGCCCGTTCTCCGTTGATTTTTATGGCGGAAAATCGGGGGGGTACCTGCTCGATATCGCCAATGAAATCACTAAGTGCCGCCTGGATGGCATCCGGGGTTGGGCGCTCGGCGCTCTCTTTCTCAATGGTTCCTTCAACGTCGTGGGTATTGGTTTCTATGCCCCAGCGGATTGTGAACTGGTATGATTTCACACCGTCAAAGACGTAAGGCACGGTTTTTGTCGCCTCACCAAAAGCAATTGGCAGAAGCCCCGTTGCCAATGGGTCAAGGGTGCCGGAGTGACCTGCCTTGCGCGCATCAAAACTTTTCTTGGCTATTGTCAGCACCCGGTTTGAAGACATGCCATGGGGTTTATCAAGAATGAGCCATCCATTGATCTGACTGCCTTTGCGTCGTCCCACTATTCATCACCCTGATTGGCGTCGCCATCTTCGTCGCGCTTCTGATCAAGCTCAAGGTCGCGGGCAACATTCGGTGAGCGCAGTACGGTATCTATTTTGGAAAAATTATCAAAAGACGTATCGAGTTCAAATTTTAACTGAGGCGTGTATTTCATGGTGACGAAGCGCGAGAGCTGACCACGGATAAACTTCTTGTGGTCGTTCATGGCCTCGATTATCGCGTCCTGATTTTTGCCGCCAAGAGGCAGAGTGAAAACCGTGACGTTTTTCAGATCAGGACTTACCCGTGCCTCTGACACGGTGATAACTGCCGCTTCCAGGCGCTCGTCATTTACCAGGCCTTGCGTCAGGATATCTGACAAAGCCTTGCGGATGAGCTCGCCCATACGCAATTGGCGTT
>Ga0209633_10000318_pt1 | contig 56959 bp, 51 predicted proteins | sample Cruoilmetagenom1_FD_187290 | JGI IMG/M metagenome (GOLD analysis project Ga0209633, IMG submission 187290) | Oil polluted marine microbial communities from Coal Oil Point, Santa Barbara, California, USA - Sample 1 (SPAdes) (version 2) | ecosystem: Environmental > Aquatic > Marine > Oil seeps ... | reverse complement strand
ATCTCTTGGATAGCAACATGCAGAATCAGTTGCACCAGAAACAGCAATTTTTTTGCATTACCATGAAGAAATCCATAGTCTCTGACCCTGCGAAATCCTTTGGGTAGCACATGCTGCATGATCAAGGGGTCAAGGAACCAGGTAAAAACAGAGAAGATGGCCGAACCCGAAAAAATTGATACATCAAAACCTGCAACAATCCTGCTGGTTGAGGATGATGAATTGCATCTGAAGCTAACAGAGACATTTCTTCGGAATGGAGGTCATAAAGTTATACCTTTTCTATCGCCGAATGACGCGCTGGAATATTGTAAAGAAGAAAATCCTGAAATTCATGTACTGTTAACCGACGTGATAATGCCGGAGATAAATGGAAAATATCTAAGCGAAAGAATTGAAAAGATCAGGACTGATGTGAAAACCATATTTATGTCAGGATATGCTGCGAATCTGATCGCTCATCGTGGCCTCCTCGATGGAAACGCGAGCTTTATCAATAAACCGTTCACGATGAAAGAATTATTGGGGAAGATTCAGGAACTATCGTTTCCCGATGGCTTCGCCAGACAGGGTTGCATGTCCATATGAACTCATAATGTCATTCAACCGCCCCTATCTTCAGTCACCTCCGCAGCATCCAAGGATACGTATGCTTTCGGTTTCTCAGCTAAGGGTTCGCGAAAAAATAACTTCGCAGAATTGGCGCTCAGATTTGGTCCAGGTTTGGCTGATCGGAGAGAGCAAAACCACAGGAATAGCAAGCTATTTCGAGGCTTTTGAGAGTGAGGTATCAGCCAAAGATGGGCTGAAGCTGAGATGCGAAAATGTGAAGTTATTTTTGCGCGAGCCCTTAGGGCCTCGATCCAATAGCCTGGCGTAGTCGTCGGTCACCAGTGAGATGGTTTAGCAATTAAAAAACGGCACTTCAATCATGAGAGTTTCTCTATGGCGCGCGAATTGAAAAGTATGCTGTTCTTACCATCAACGCGCATTATTTTTATGCTTGTGCTAGGATTGGGCGTCTTATTTTTCATTGGCGGGCCGACGCCATCCGAAGCCGCTAAAAAAATCAAACTCACCCTGTCGAGTAATCTGTCTCCCGGCAGTTGTTTAGAGCTGGCAGCCGATAAATTCAAGGAGATGGTAGAGAAGAAGAGCAACGGTAAAATCACCATCATCCGTTACCCTTCCGGTGAGCTGTATGATTCAAAAAGCGAAATCGAGGCCATCGTGAACCGTAGCATCGACATGGCACTTTTGCATGTGGCCTATGTGGGGGCAAGGTCGCCGGAACTCGAATTTATCAGCTCATTCGGCGCGCAGGGGTGCTGGGATGACGATGCGCATTTTTACCGATTTCTGGATATGCCCGAGGTGCGCCAAATTGCGGCCAGCGAGCTAAAAGACAAATTAAACGCCAAGCTTCTGGCACCCGTGTCTTATGGTACGTCGGTGGTCGGCACGAATAAGCGGGCAATTCGTACGGTGGACGACTATAAAAATTTGAAAATGCGAACCGGTGGAACCGCAGCTGCGACCATGTATAAGGCACTTGGCGCCATACCCGTTGAATTGAGCATCAAAGAGGTTTTTATGGCGCTGCAAAGAGGGACGATCGATGGTGCCTGTACCGGTCCCGGCCGATTTTATTTTTCAAAGTGGTATGTGGCCACGCCATATATGATTCAGGATTACGTCAGCCCTTTCCTTCAATTCTGGCATGTGATGAATATGAATAGATGGATAACACTGACATCCGAAGACCAAAAGATTCTGTCGGATTCCGCTCGAGAAATTGCACTATGGGCGCGGGACCATGTCGTCAAGGAAACAGAGATGACATATCAGAAATTTAAAGGTGGGCTTGTCAAAGAGATGAACTTCTTATCCGATGATGAAAGAGCCAAGATAAGAAAATTGGCCTACCCGGCGATGCATGAATTGACGATTAAACGGTGCGGTAAAGAAATGGGTGAAAAATTATGGGGTTACATGATTCAGGCCAGAAATAAATAATTCGGTTTCATCATGTTGTCGGTTTTCATCAATGGGGTGAGGGCTTCACGTGAATGTGATCCATGCCGGAATGACCGGTCACAATTTTGTATTTATCGCTTCGAACGTGTAGCGGATTGATTCAAGCGTACGCAATGCCACAGCTCCTTGCCTTTTCATTTACCCCAGTGGCGACGCCCGGCGCCGTCGGCCGAAACTGATCAGACAAATGCAACCATCTACATCAAAATATCATGCCCACCACACTGATATTATAGGTTATCTTTCACTTCAGTTTGGAACCGTTTCCGGTGTTACCCTGTTCTTCGTCAGTATTTTCGCCACTTACGAAGTCATCATGCGACGTATTTTCAATAAACCGACAACATGGGTGTTTGAAGTTTCGCTCTTTATCCTGATGTGGTTTGTTCTGCTGGCAGCACCCTATGCGTCAAGAGAAAAAAGACAGGTGGTCGCCGATATTTTTATTTCCAGGTTGCCTCAATCTTCCGGGCTGGCTATCGGAATCGCAGCCGATATCGTTGTTTTGGCATTTACCGCAATCCTCGGATGGTATGGCGCCCATACCTGTTTGGATGCCTTTCAGAATCACATCACCAGCATCGGACTGTTACGCTACCCAAAGTGGCTTATATATCTTGTATTCCCACTAACCATGGGGATGTTGTTTTTACAAGTGCTTCGAAACATTTTGCTGGATATCCAATCGCTGATATCCCTTAAAAAAGAATCCGGCGTTTATGGAACCGCCCCGTTGACGCTGCTGTGCGGTTTTACGGCTGCCGTCGGAATCGGCATATACCTGATGTATGTCGAACCTTTCGCAGGAATCATCATGATGGTTCTCTCTTTTTTGTTTGGAGGCGTTCCCGTCGGCTTTGCATTGGGCATGACCGGAATCGTCGGCATGTTCGCCAATTTCGGTGAATTCCAAAGCCTGACGATGGTGCCTATTATCGTCGAGCGGACTCTGCATAATTTTATTCTACTGGCTGTTCCCCTGTTTATTATGGGCGGTGTAATTTTAGCCAGGTGCGGTATCGGGGAGCGCATTTACGATATGGTCAGTAAGTGGAGCGGTCCACTCCCCGGAGGCCTGTCGATGGCTACTATTGTTGCCTGTGCACTGGTTTCAGCAATGATCGGTGTGAGTACGGCCGTAGCCGGCGCTATTGGATTGGTCGCCATTCCTCAACTAATCGCCAACGGGTATACAAAAGAACTTTCCTATGGAAGTGTTTCCGGTGGTGCGCTCGGCGTTCTTATTCCTCCCAGTGCCGGGCTGATCGTTTATGGCTTTTTAACCAATACGTCGGTTGCCTCGTTATTTGCCGCTGCATTCATTCCTGCCGCCCTACTGGTCGGTTTTTTTGTCACCTACGTTTTTTTTGCCAGTATCCTTACCGGAAATTACCAGCGGGTCTCCTTTACCTGGGCGCAAAAAATAACTGCGACAAAAAGGGCTTTTCTCGGCCTGTTGGCCCCCGGCATTGTTTTGGGTGGTATTTATACCGGTGTCTTTACACCTACGGAGGCTGCTGCCGTCTTTGTCGTATATTGCCTTATCACTGCGATGATATACAAACAGATCGACTGGAAAAAATTTTGCGATGTTCTTAAAGAAAGCGCACTATTGGGCTCTTCAATTATGATGATTATGATTGGTGCGATGATATTAACCAATCTGGTCGCCCATCTGAGAATTCCAAGACTACTTACCGAATGGATTGTCGCATCAGGATTTCCCCATTCGATAGTGATTGCCTGTCTGCTTGCCATGTATGTTATTCTGGGGATGTTTCTGGACGGCCTTGCCATGACGGTGCTAACCATTCCGGTGATCTATCCGTTAATGGATGTTCTGGGACTCAATGTTATTGTATTCGGTGTCGTCTTAATGGTGTTTGTCGAAATGGCTCTGATCACACCGCCGGTGGGATTGAACCTCTTTATGGTTCAGGCAATCGCCAAAGATAAGCTTTGGATCATCGCAAAAGGCAATTTGCCTTTTGCCTTCATGATGTTCATGGTGGCGATGATGCTGCTTTTTTATCCCGGCATCTCTCTCTGGCTTCCCAGCATGCTTTCCCCGGGATGAAGATAAAGATGGATTGGTATCGAGGAGGTGTGCCGTCGATGTTACGCGAGGATACCGTTTGCCAAAAAAGGTTCTCAAAATTTTTCGCGATGTTACCTGTTATTTGGGCATTCATTTCATGGATGCCCAGATAAAGTAACCCATAAAAAATGGAGGAAAATGATGAAGAAAAAAGTGGGGGTTTTACTTTCCGGATGCGGTGTATTCGATGGGGCCGAAATACACGAAGCGGTTCTAACGCTTCTTTTTCTCGACCGGCAAGGGGTAGAGATCGTGTGTATGGCACCGGATATACCGCAAGCGCATGTGGTCAACCACCTGACACAGGAAGAGATGAAGGAGACGCGTAACGTGCTGCTTGAATCCGCCCGTATTGCCCGTGGGGAGATCAAAAATTTGAAAGATGTGAAAAGTGCCGACCTTGACGCATTGATAATACCGGGTGGGTTCGGTGCGGCCAAGAACCTAAGTGAATTCGCGTTTAAAGGACCCGGGGGCGCCGTAAACCCCGACGTCAAACGGTTGCTTGATGAGATGCTATCCGATGGGAAACCAATCGGCGCTATTTGTATTGCCCCGGCAACCGTTGGGATGGCCTTGAAGGATCGGTCTCCGACGCTAACGGTAGGCATGCACGAAGAGACGGTCCAGGCCCTTGAATCGATGGGCGTTAAGCATAAAACCTGCATGGTAGACGACATTGTCTGTGACGAAGAGAACCGTATCGTGACCACACCGGCCTATATGCTCGGCCCGGGGATTAAGGATGTGGCTAAAGGGATTGAAAATCTCGTTGAAAAAATTGTTTCGATGATATAGCCTGCGAACACAACGATAAGCGCCCGTCTGACGGGTGTCCGTCCGGAAACGGTGGGTTGGAGCGGTACCCACGAAGCAAAAAATAGCCGTCATCTTTATAAAATGGCCGCTATTGTCTTCCAGAGCGCGTTTTTTGGCAAAGAAAATTAAAAAAGGGGGTAATGATGTCACAGATGTCGAAGGAAATTATGGATGTATTCAATGACCCGGATGCCATTAAAGTGCTGGCCACTATTGATAAAAACGGCACCCTGAACAACGTGCCGATCTTTTCTATGTGCTGTGTGGATAAGCAAACGCTTGCCTGTGCGGATATTTATATGGCAAAAACCAAGAAAAATTTAAAATCCACCAAAAAAATGGCGGCGGTTAGCTTCAAGATATCTGAGAAGAAGGGTGTCGCGCCGACAGGTTTTCAGGTAAAAGGAACCTTTCAGGAATATCAGACTGAGGGCCCCGTATACGACAAGCTCAAGGATGCAATTGCACTTTCCATGGGGAGGGGGATCCGTGGCGCTATCTTAATAAAAGTCGAAGAGGGGTGGAGTGTTACTCCGGGAGCGGGTGCATTCCAGATTTTTTAAGACCATCCGGTTTGTCCGTGTTGTGATCTGTGCAACTTTTGAAATATGTAAAATCTGCGGAATTGAGGAGAAGAAATATGCAGGAAGCGGTGATTGTTAGTGCGGTTCGGACCCCATTGGGTAATTTCAACGGTTCTCTCAAGAATATCGGTGCTACGGACCTGGGGGGGCTCGTGATCAAGGAGGCTGTCAAACGGGCAGGCATCAAAAACGAAAATGTCGACGAAGTGATGATGGGCCAGGTCCTGCCCTGCGGCTATGGTCAGAACCCGGCCAAACAGGCGGCGGTCAAGGCCGGCATGCCCTGGGAGGTGGAATGCATTACGGTAAACAAGGTGTGCGGGTCAGCCCTTAAAACCGTCATGTTGGCCGCCCAGGCCGTTCAAATCGGCGATGCCGACGTGGTGGTGGCCGGTGGCATGGAAAACATGAGCATGGCGCCCTACTACCTGGAAAAGGCGCGATCGGGTTACCGTATGGGGCCTGGCCGGCTTCAGGACTCTTTGATCCACGACGGCCTGTGGGACATCGTCAACGACTTCCACATGGGCATCTCCAACGAACTGTGTTCCGATCGCTATGACGTCAGCCGGGAAGATCAGGACCGCTTTGCAGCCGAATCCTACCGGCGGACCCTGGAGGCTATCGAAAGCGGCCGGTTCGACAGCCAGATCCTTCCCGTCCCCATTCCTCAGCGTAAAGGGGAACCCAAGCTTTTTGAAAGGGATGAATGTCCCAGGGATACGCCCTACGAGGTCCTGGCCAAGATGAAACCGGCCTTCCAAAAAGACGGTGTCGGCACCGCCGGAAACTCCTCGATTATCAGCGACGGCGCTGCTGCCGTGGTGGTGATGTCAAGAGAAAAGGCCGAGGAGCTGGGATGCTCGGTCATTGCTACCATCGGCGCCCAGGCCTCCTACGGGGTTGACATGAAATACGTGCTGGTGGCTCCGATCTGGGCCATCACCAAATGCCTTAAAAAGGAAGGAATCGGCATCGATGATGTGGACCTGTTCGAGGTCAACGAGGCTTTTTCCGGCTCCACCGTCTCGGTGATGAAAGATCTGAAACTTTCCTCGGAAAAGACCAATGTAAATGGCGGCAGCGTGGCCATCGGCCACCCCATCGGCGCCAGCGGTTGCCGTGTTTTGGTAACCTTGTTGTATGAAATGGAGCGGCGGGACAGTAAAACGGGTCTCGCGTCCCTGTGTCTCGGCGGCGGAGAAGCCGTTGCTATGATCGTAAAACGCTGATGCGTTTTGTCCCTGATTCAAAGCTGCAAATTGTAATAAAGACGTCAAAAGACAAAGTCGGTTGAAACGGATTTTTAGCCATTTACTAAAGGACTTGAGGGGGGGAATACTATGGTAACGATTGGGATATCTTTATGGCCCGCGGAAAGTGCAAAAAAGGTTGGCAAGTGTTTTCTAGAAATGCCTCCCTATCCGGACTTTATAGAAGTTATTGGACCTTTTAATATAGCTGACGTCGGATCTGGTATTACAAGCATCATCATCTATAAATATGATAAAGAAAAAGCGGGTGAAGCATACGAGGCACTATCCAGAGTGTATGTTAGTTTCTTCGACGTTCCGGGTCTTACCTATTCCTTAAAGAATGCGTCTGATATTCCCTCATCTTTCAAGATGTTAGGATTGGCCTAGAATCCTATGCGAGCGGCGCTTTGGCGATAATCTAAAAAACGTATGAAACGAATCAATAAATAATCCCCACCGCAAGCGGCGGGGTTTTATTTATTAATTATGAGAAATCTCGCGGATTATTCTTCCGGTTGCTTGTCTGACCGCAAGACGATTATTGCTCGAATTTGATACCGAACAAGTGCTTGTCGAATAAGGGGATTTCCCCGATTAAATAAATAATAACGCTCGTTATTATTTTTTACTTGACTATCAATAATGACCCATGCTATTGAATGTGCCGATACGGAGTCTGATTGTGGATCTTTCTACGCGCTCATAAAAGTTTGGAAATGCGGTCATGACGGGTGTAAGCGTACGTGCGACCATAAAAAAAACAGAACTTGTAGAGAAAAGGCAAAAACAGATTTGTGACACGGCCGTCACGCTTTTCACAAAAAACGGGTATCACGGTACCTCGATACGTGATATCGCGAGGGCGTCCGGTTTAGGGATTGGGCCCATATATGATTACTTCAGAAACAAAGAGGAAATCCTTTTTGCGGTACATAAAAGAATCGTTGAGTTAAATTATGTTAAAATCCATGATAGTTTAGCCGGGCTGGAAGACCCGGTTGATCAAATTAAAATGGCGATTAAAACGCAATTCGATCTGGTCGGCAATCTCCAAGATCTATACCTGCTTATATATGAGGAGGGTCATCTTCTTAATGCAAAATTTAAGAGGGAGATCATGAGGATCGAAAAAAATACCATCTCTTTGTTTGAAAATATATTATTAGAAGGGCAAAAAAGAAAAAATTTCAGGCGTTTTAACTGTAGAATTGCCGCCAATATGATTATTTTATTAAATCAAGGTTGGGTTTTAAAAAGGTGGGATTTAAAGACGATTGACGGCTCGGTTTCTCAGTTTAATTTCACGACCGATTTCGTGCTGTCGGCCATCTCCGCCTAGCGCTGTTTTAGGCCGCTTTTTTCGATGGTTATCGCACAAAGGTTCTCTTTAATGATTTTTTGCATGTCGTTTGACGCCTCGAACGGGGTTGTTGGTAGGGGCGTACTTCATTAATGTTTTAATAGCGTACGGGAGGTCAAAATGTTTAAAGGCGTTTATGGTTTTAATGTGGCCGTAAAAAAGGAAAATCACAAAGAAGTCGTTGAGCGTTGGGCCGGTATATTTGGTGTCGAGGCCGTGTATCTGAAACCTGGTGATTTTGCTGTTCCAGGGATCATCGGCGCCAGGTTGAAGGTTGGTGAAGCCTTTGTTCATATTCTGGCCGGAGAAAATGAGAAGGTTTCTATAGCGCAATTTGTCGAAAAAAAGGGTGAAGGAATCTTTTTGGTCTCATTTGAAGTCGATGACCTTGCAAAAGCAATGAATGAGGTATCCGATAAAGGCGTAAAATTTGTTGTGGATAAGCCAATGCCGTTTCCTGGCGGCCTGGCCAATTTCATCCACCCGAAATCAATGAATGGGGTGCAAATGGAATTCATACAGATAGACAAATGATCATTGAAGAAGGGTGTCGATCGCCTGTGGAACATGATTTTCCAATTCTGACGCAAGTAGGTGTGATTCGATATCGGAAAGTTTCTCGGCAAGGACGACCCTGATTGATTTTCATGCGAAGCATCGGTTTAATTGCCCGTTGCTTGCTGTGGGGTGTTACGTTGCAATAGCCTCGGGGATCGCGGTTGATCGATCGGTATGTCAAACGTAATTGGGCATACACGCGGAATCAAAATCGTGATCTCCGAGTCAAAAAATGATTATTGGGGGAGGAGACTTACCATGAAAAAAGTGGCGGTAATCGGCGCGGGGGCCATGGGAAACGGAATCGCTCAAGTGTGTGCGATGAATGGATATCAGGTGTCGTTGATAGACATAACAGAGGATTATTTAAAAAACGGCATGAGAACCGTAGAATCCAGTCTATCCAGAATGAGAAAGAAAGATAAAATATCAGAAGACCGGATGAAGGAGATTTTAGAGAAAATCAATCCCACATTGGATTTTGATAGCGTGAAAGATGTCGACATCGTTATTGAGGCGGTTCCTGAGAAGTTAGAATTGAAGACGGACATATTTACGAAGTTGGATAAGCTTTGTGCCGAAGATACAATTCTGGGTAGTAACACATCGTCCGTACCGATTACAGCCATAGCCGCTGCGACCGAGAGACCTGAGATGGTAGTCGGCATCCATTTCATGAACCCGGTTCCCGTTATGAAGGGTGTCGAAATTATAACGGGGTATAAAACATCAGAGCAAACATTGGAAAAAGCGCTCAAGTTCATTGAGTCTATCGGCAAAATAGCCGGTGTCGTTCCGGATCTTCCAGGGTTTGTCGGAACTAGACTATTAAATGTTTACCTCAACGAGGCAGTGAAATGCGTGATGTCGGGCGTCAAGCCCGAGGATGTGGACAAATTGATGGTTCACTGCTGTAACATGCCGGTGGGCCCGCTTAAGCTGATAGACATGATTGGTCTCGATATACATCTGAATGTGCAAGAACTTCTGGCTGATGAATTGGGTGACGGGTATAGGGTAGCGCTTTTGACCAAGCAAATGGTTCGTGGTGGGATGTTGGGAGTGAAGTCGGGAAAGGGATTTTACGATTACGAAAAGAAATGATCGGTCGATCGCTTGCCTGCCGTGAAAGGATGAGGCTGACTGTAAAAAGGAAGATAAAATGGCATCTTTTGAGACTATTATTTATGAGGAAAAGGAAGAGATCGCAATTATCACCTTAAACCGTCCGGAAAGGCTGAACGCGCTGAGTCTGAAGCTTTTGGAGGAATTAAACGGTGTTGTGGATGAGATCGACTCACGCGATGACCTGAAGGTTGTCGTAATTACGGGTGGCCGAAAGGTCTTCTGTGCCGGCGCGGATATCAACCTATTTTCTGGGCTTACAAAAGTTGAAGAGGCATACCGGTTTATTGAGTGGATAAAATATTCTCTTGGATCATTGAGCAGACTCTGCAAGCCGACCATTGCGGCTATTTGTGGTTATGCCTTGGGCGGCGGACTCGAGCTTTGCATGCACTGTGATATCCGGATAGCCTCGGATAATGCTAAGTTAGGGTTGCCCGAGATCAATCTTGGAGCATTTCCGGGCGCCGGGGGAACGCAGATACTTCCTCGTTTGATCGGATCTTCCCGGGCAAAAGAGATGCTGTTTGGCGGTGATCCGATAGACGCGCAAGAGGCGTTTCGCATTGGGCTTGTGAATAAGGTGTTTCCAAAGGAAAAGGTCTTGGAGGAAGCGATGAATATGGCCAGGGCATGGGCAAAAAAGCCTCCCTATGCCGTTCGTACCATTAAGCGCCTTGTGGATAATGGACTTCAAATGGATTTGGTGCATGCATTGAAGCATGAGTCATCCTCATTTTTGGGGATATGGGCGTCTCATGATTTCAAGGAGGGAACCAGTGCCTTTCTTGAGAAGCGGAAAGCGGATTTTAAGGGTGAATAGAACTTAGGATCGTGAACTTTATAATGTGAACCCAATTACTTGTCTATCCATCCGTTTTCTGCGTTACATCAACGGCCATATGCAATCGTTGATGTGCCTCGAATACGAACGGGTATCCTTCGCAATTTTCGTTCACTTTGTTTCGTCCTCAATCCGTAAGGAAAACGATAGTCATTCAGTCGATTAAATTGCCGAATACGCCAGGGGTGGGGCGGACCCGACGCAACATAAAGGCTGTGGTATCGTTATCATAGGGACCAGCCAATTGGCCTCCAGTAGGTCAAATTTTTGACTTGATGTAAGCGCCGAAAATCATGAAAGATTCAGGAGGGCAAATTGAAAATTCTAACGACCATTAAAAAAGTAGTTGATGTGGAATTGACCATCAACGTGGAGAACGGGGTCATTGTCGAAGAGGGGCTACAATATGTAATGAATGCCTGGGACGAAAACGCGGTAGAAGCCGCCGTCCAACTGAAGGAAAATAACAACGCGGAAACTACCATGGTGAGTATCGGTGGTGGGGAGGACAACACCAAAATCATCCGTAGAGGATTTGCCATGGGTATTGAAAACGGGATTCAGATCGATGATCCGGTTTTGGCTGATGCGGATTCGTTTGTCTACGCCAATGTGTTGAAAAAGGTGTTTGAAAAGGGAGACTATGATCTCGTTATCAGCGGCAAACAAGCCCAAGATACGGACGATGGTCAAACCGGAATCATTTTGGCTGAGTCATTAGGAATACCTTGTGTGAGTAATGTGATTTCGATTGAAGTCGTCGATGACAACCACATCAACGTCTCCCGGTTGGGCGATGCCGGAACCGAAATTCTTGAATTGGCCTTACCCGCCGTGGTTACGGTTAGTGATAGCATTAATGAGCCTCGACTCCCTCAAATGCGTGGACTCATGCTGGCAAAGAAAAAGAAAATTGATGTGATGGACCTAACGGCGCTTGGTACTTCCCATGATGATGTCGGGGGTACCGCGCCAAAATCGGCCATTGTAGAATTTATGAAATCGAAAACCCGCAAGGCCGGGCAAAAATTTGAGGGTGATGCCGCCGACATTACCGCCAAGGTCGTCGATCTGTTGGCCAGTGAGGCAAAAGTAATATAATCCAGGCGAGGCATTTGTCATTGACACCACCGGAATCATAAAAGGATAATCACATTATGGCTAAAGTACTGGTAATTGCAGACATCAAACAAGGCGTACTAAAAAGCAGCACGGCAGAACTGTTGTCAAAAGCAAAAGCCATCGGCGCTGAAACTGCTGTGCTCGCCATTGGCAATCATGTAAAACCGTTAATTTCCGAATTGGTTAACGCCGGTTCCGATACCCAATATATCGCCGATGATCCGGGACTGGAATTGTTTTCAGCCGGTCCATATGCATCTTGTGTGGTCGACGCCGCCAAACAATCGTCTGCCGATTTGATTTGGTTCGGTTTTTCAGAAAGCGGCAAAGCCGTCGCTCCGAGGGTCGCGGCGCAACTGGGTGCCGCCTGCGCGACTGAAATTACCGACATCGCGTTTTCCGGGGACCAAGTCCAAGTGACAAGACCCGCTATTGCAAATAAAGTGATGCAACGGGTGAACATAAATGCCGAACAACTGGTGGCAGTGGTCAGAGCCGGTGCGTTCGAGGCAACAGAAGGAATCACGGGAACCGAAAACATCGTTACGCTTTCTGCGCCGGAACCCGATTTGAAGGCCGTCATTAAAGAACTTGTTTCAGACGCCAGCGGTGAGATAGATCTTGCCGATGCCGATGTCGTCATCTCGGTCGGGCGTGGCGCCAAAGATCAAGACGGTGTTGATATGGTAAGAGAACTGGCCAATGATCTCAGCGCAGGTTTTGGCTCGTCCCGCGCCATGGTCGATGGTGGTTTCATGGCACATAACAAACAGGTCGGGCAAACCGGTAAAATCGTCGCACCTTCTCTTTATATAGCAATCGGTATCTCCGGAGCCATTCAGCATATAGCCGGGATGAGCGGTTCAAAAGTGATTCTGGCGGTAAATAAAGATCCCGAAGCGCCGATTTTTAATGTGGCCGATTATGGTATCGTCGGAGACCTCTTCGAGGTCGTTCCGATTCTCCGTGAAGAGATCAATAAGGTGAGGAGTTAGTCCGTAGAATTCAATTATGGCCCTAAGATCCTGCATTATTCGATGCGCGTTGGTTTAACACGGCATAGCGTTAGCGAGTGAGGAAACGATGAACCCCCTTTTGATGGCCCTTGTACTCATTGCCGGTTTGGCAGTATTCTGCCGCACGATGGTTCGCAAGATTCAATTGTTAAAGGCACTCGGACCCGCCGACAGAGCCAATCATCTGAAGGAACGATTGAAAAGTATGGTAATTCTGGCCATCGGCCAGAAACGCCTGGTCGGAAGAGCAAAAGAGAGAAGTGCGGGTGTGATGCATGCACTTATTTTTTGGGGATTCTGTGTTTTATTGATTCGCAGTCTAACCTTATATGGAGAGGGATTTGTCGAAGGATTTCAACTGCCGTTTTTGGGTGGTGATTATCTGGGTGGATATCTTTATATCGCCTTAAAAGATATCATGGAAGGGATCGTTTTGTTGATGGTCCTCTACGCAATTTTTCGTCGCGCCGTCTTGAAGCCGAAACGTATGCACAATACCTTTGAAGCCTATCTGGTCTTGGTGATGATCGGGATCTTGATGGTGTCCGATTTGTTGTACGACGGTGCGAGATACAATTTAATTCAATTATATGACAACCCAGGAAATATCCACTTCTTCAATAATCCGCAATATGGTTCCGAATTTATTTGGACACCGATATCGGTGGGAGCGGCCGCCCTGATCTCCGGATTGAGCATGGAAGCCATCACCACCATCCTTGTCATTATGTTTTGGCTTCACATCTGTACGCAGCTGGTATTTCTGAATGTTCTCCCTTTGGGGAAACATTTTCATGTGATTACCGCACTTCCCAACGTTTTTCTTAAGAGCCTGGGCTATCCTCATGAAAAACCGAAACTGCTTGATTTGGAAGACGAAACCGCTTGGGAGGAAGAATCCCTAGGGATAAATCATATCCATCAACTCAATTGGAAACAGGGGCTGGACCTTTACACCTGCACCGAATGTGGACGATGCAAAGAGGTCTGCCCGACCTATACCACCGACAAACCGTTAAATTTGCATGAATTCAATGACAAACTGAAGCTTGAACTTTTGGAAAATAGCGATAATGTCATTAAAAAAGCCAAGTTGTCATCTACCATCCTGAATAGCGAAGATCCCGAACAAATAGAAAAAATCAAGGAAGCGGCCGCCGCCCTCAACAGCAAAAATAGATTAATTGGTGAGGTGATCTCAGAAGAGACACTTTGGGCATGTACCACTTGCCGTGCATGCGAAGAAGTTTGTCCGGTGACTATCGAACATGTGCCCAGAATCATAGCCATGCGGCAGGGGCAAACATTGATTTCTGAATCTTATCCCAAGGAACTGAATCCGGCTCTGAAAGGACTGGAGCGCAACGGCAATCCTTGGGGAATCGGTTATGACAAGCGTGCTGATTGGGCCGATGGGTTGGACGTTAAAATCATGGCCGACGACTCAGACGTCGATTATCTTTTGTGGGTTGGGTGTGCCGGTTCCTTCGATGACCGATCCAAGAAAGTAACCGTAAGCCTGACCAATATCCTGAAAAAAGCGGGTGTCAGTTTTGCGATTTTGGGGGTGGAGGAAAAATGCACCGGCGATTTTGCCAGGCGTGTCGGAAACGAAATGCTGTTTCAGATGATGGCCGAGGAAAATATAGCGACCCTGAACAATTACAAAGTCAAGAAAATTATCACGGCCTGTCCGCATTGTCTCAATGCGCTTGCTCATGACTATTCACAAATGGGTGGAAATTACGAGGTGATCCACCATACCGACTTTATCGATCAACTCGTCCGAGAAGGAAAGATCACCCTGAAACAATCGCTGGAGGGCGGGTTGACTTATCACGACCCCTGTTATCTGGGACGATATAATAAAATTTATGAGCAGCCTCGGTCGATCCTGCGGTCCGTTTCCCAAGGCGGGTTGAAGGAACTCGGTCGCTACGGATCGGAAAGCTTTTGCTGTGGCGCCGGTGGCGGAAGGATGTGGATGGAGGAAACCATCGGTAAACGAATCAACCTGGAACGTTCGGAAGAGATCGTCGGCCTGCGCGTCCCGAATGTCGCGGTCGCTTGTCCTTTTTGCTTGACGATGATTGAAGACGGGATGAAGGAACTGGGACGGGAAGAGTCGATCAGGACAATGGATATTGCAGAGCTTGTGGAGAAGAATATGGCTTAATGCAAGGTTTAACAAAATAGAAGAGGCTAAAATGAGATATGCCGAGACAGGTTTCAATCTGGAAATTGATCTAACCCGGGGAAATGTCGAAAAGGTTGCCACCGACCCGAAGGATACGGAGCTTTATTTGGGAGGCCTGGGAACCAGCGCCAAAATTTTGTGGGATCGGGTTCCGCCTGAAGTAGAGCCCTTTTCGCCGGATAATCTACTGATATTCTCAACCGGTCTTTTATGCGGGACACCTGCGCTGAGTGCGAATCGCACTATTGTTGCTACCATTTCTCCTCAGACCAAGCTAATGACCTTTTCGATGATGGGGGGATTTTTCGGGCAAGAGCTGAAGCATGCCGGCTATGACAAAATAATCATTCGTGGTAAGTCCCCCAATTTGGTTTATTTGTGGATAAGCGATGACAAGGTAGAAATACGCGATGCGGGTCACCTTAAGGGAAAAGGCACTTTAGAAACCCAGGGCCTTATTCGGAATGAATTGAAGGACCAGAAAGCCCAGGTATCTGCAATCGGGCTGGCTGGGGAAAACAGAATCTTTTATGCCTCTATCGAGTGTGGCAAGTCCAGTGCAAGCAGGAATGGGGTTGGCGGCGTGATGGGGGACAAAGGGTTAAAGGCAATAGCCGTTAGAGGAAAAAAGGATATTCATATCGCTCGACCGCCTGAATTCATGGAGACGTGCAACGAAATACTGCAATACATGGATCACCGATTAAAAGAACCCATTAAACTGCCGGACGGCATGCCGGTCATTTTAGCCAATCTCGGCATTCAGGAGATGGCACACCATGATGAGGAGTGGCATACCACCAATTTCGCCTGGGGGAATGCCCGGCATCGCAGGTTGGATTTTTGGACAAAAGAAAACGAAAAGCAGTGGAAGGACTCCCAGGAAAATGCGGTATCACGGTTAATCGGTTGTTATAACTGCCCGATCAGGTGCGGTGGATCGATTTCTCAAAAGGGTGCTAATAACTTCATGATGAAGTGCTACTCGAAACTGACTTACACGATGGCGGCCATGTCCGATCTGGATTTTGGTTTTAACATCGTTGCTCGTGCTCAGGAGTATGGGGTAGACGGTTATACAACGCCGCAAGTGATGGCCTTTGCCGTTGAGCTTTATGAGGACGGCATATTAACCGAACGGGATATGCCGGGTTTTCCCTCCGGAAACGAAGACCGGTTTTACTGGTTACTGGACAAAATTGTGCGACGGGAAGGGATCGGCGATGTGTTGGCCGATGGAACGTATTGGGCTGCCAAGGCGATCGGCAGGGGGGCTGAAGCTTATGCACATAATAACATAAAGAAAACTGAACAGCTGCCTCTCAAGCTGGGGATGCTGAATCCCATTTACTTCCTGATGTATGCTACCGGCGAGAAGGTAAACATTACCCAAATTGAAGGACAATTTCCACAGGCCCCACATCTCAGCAGAGAGGACAGAGAGGAATTTGTTAAAGATTGGATTCAGGTTCCTAATGAGAGGCTTAAAGAATATTTTGTGAATTGGGAGCCCCGCACTTTTCCTCATTACCCAACGCCTGCCGCCACTTGTGAAATTGTCGAATGGCAGGAGATGATGCATTACATCGATGATGCCACCGGCGTTTGTACCGCTGTGTCATCATTTGTCCTGAAACCCCCCTATCATATACACAATTTTCCTAAATTAATAGCATCCGGGACCGGGATCGAAATGGATGAGGACAAACTATGGAAAATAGCCAAACGGATCCGAACTTTGGTCAGAGCCGTAAACGTAAGAAGAGGTATGCGTAGAAAAGATGAGCGGCCGCCGGAAGATCATTGGAAGAAAAGGTTTCCCGAGCTTGAAGCGAAACTCTTAGATGAATATTACAAATTTAAGGGGTGGAATAATGAAGGGATTCCCACCAAGGTGTTTTTAGATGAATTGCAATTGGGCTACGTAAGCGAAGACCTCCTGAAGAGAGGGGTTTTGACGGAAAACATAGACGCACCCTAAAAGGATGCTCTGGTATAAAAAGAGAAAAAATAGCGTGGAGGATGAGAACCGTGAAGGGTGAAAAGAAAAAGAAGATAATAAAAATTATTAAAGTTGATGTAGACAAATGCAGTGGTTGTCGTGCATGTGAGGTAATCTGCTCCGCCTTTCACGCCGCTCCGGAATATAGTAGCAATAATCCGGAAAGGTCCAGGATTCGCGTGATTCATGAACCGATAAAAGATGTCTATATTCCTGTATACGCGGGTGAGTATACGCCTGCTGAATGTGCAGGAAGAGGACAGTATACGATCGACGGAAAGGATTATGACGAGTGCGCATTTTGCCGGGCATCCTGTCCGTCCAGGGACCTTTTCAAAGAGCCCGACTCCGGTCTGCCGCTAAAATGCGATATGTGTGAAAGTGATCCGCCCCTGGAAGCGCCTTTGTGTGTACAGTGGTGTTTGCCTGACGCCCTGACTTACGAAGAAAGGGAAGAGGAAGTCGAAGAAGAGGTGGTGCTGGAGGAGATGGAGATCGGGTTGGAAGCACTGGCAGAGAAATATGGTTTGCAAAAGATAGCTGACGGCATTGCCCGAATGTCGAAAAATGACTGAACTATCAAGGTGAAAGAAGAGGATTAAGGAAGACAGTGGAAACAGTCGCTCCATTCAAAGAAGTAATAGATGAGATAAAAGAGGCTGGTGGAGATGCTTTCAGGTTTTGCTTTCAGTGCGGATTGTGCGATTCGGTTTGCCCATGGAACAGGGTCAGACAATTCAGCATTCGCAAGATAATCAGGGAAGCTACGTTTGGCTTAACTGAGATAGACGGCGAAGATATATGGCGATGCACGACCTGTGGAAGATGCCCGGAACAGTGTCCCAGGGGTGTAAAACAGATAGAAGTCGGCGTATCCTTACGCAGGGTGGCCTCGGAATATGAGGTTTTTCCAGCTTCTGTCCGTTCCGCCCGCACCGCAAGAGCAAGTCTCATCTCGGAAGGGAACCCTTTGCAGGGAGAACGAAACAAGCGTTCTGATTGGGCAAAGGGGCTGGCCGTAAAAAATTTCGAAGAGAGGATGGACGCTTTATATTTCGTTGGTTGTTACCTTAGTTATGACCCTCGAATGAAAAAGGTGGCCATGGCCACTGCCGATATCCTAAATAAAGCAGGCGTTGAATTTGGGATACTGGGGGACAAGGAAAGTTGTTGCGGAGAGAGCATCCGAAAGATAGGCAGCGAAGATGTCTTTAAAAATCTTGCCAGGGAAAACATCAAAACCTTTATCGACAACGGGGTGAAAAAAATAATTGTTTCTTCTCCTCACTGCTACCACACGTTTAAAAACGAATACCCCGAATTTATGGTAAACTTCGAGGTGGTACATATCTCTCAATATTTGCTTGAGCTTATCAACGATGGAAAAATTGAATTCACGAAGGCGTATGGAAAGAAGGTGACCTATCACGACCCATGTTACCTGGGTCGGCATAACGAAATATATGACGAACCCCGAAAAATTTTAGAAAAGATACCCGGTTTGGAATTGTTTGAGATGGCTGATTCGCGCAAAGAAAGTCTTTGTTGCGGCGGGGGAGGCGGCAGAATTTGGATGGACACGCCAAAGGAAGAACGATTCTCCGATCTCAGATTGGAACAGGCCAAGGAAGTCGGCGCAGAGGTGCTCGTGACGGCGTGCCCGTATTGCATCACTAATTTTGAGGAAAGCAGGTTAAACCTGGAATATGATGACGTTATTGAAGTTAAAGATATCACGGAAATTGTCCGGGAAGCGACTTAGGGTCGCGGCAAGAATAAAATAAACAATCTTACTTGTCTTTTTGCTCGTGTTCTGCATTGCCTCAAAGGTTATAACCAACAAGGTGCGCTCTCTGACGCGCCTTGAACACGAACAAAAATTCGGCGTCATCTCTGTTTATTTTATTCTTGACGAGGCCCTTAGCTCGAGTATATCTGACCCGGCCAAACGGGACACCAAGAACTTAAAAATCATGATGAGGTGATAGAAAGTGGAAAACGGAGTATTGCCAATGGAAAAAATTCAGCAATTATCTGAGAGTGCTGTTTCTATCAATCTGAGAGACAGAAATTTTGGAGACGTTTTGGTTGTTGGTGGAGGGGTCAGCGGTATTCAAGCCTCTCTAGATCTAGCAACTGCCGGTTTCAAGGTTTACCTGGTTGAGAAAACGCCGAGCATTGGCGGGCATATGGCCCAGCTTGACAAGACCTTTCCCACCAATGACTGCTCCATGTGAATTCTTTCACCAAAACTGGTCGAGGTCGGCCGGCATCCAAATATAGAGGTCATGACGCTCACTGAAGTTGACGGTGTAGAAGGGGAAGCAGGGGCCTTTACGGCAACCCTGATTAAGAAGCCAAGATACATTATAGAGGAAAAGTGCACGGGTTGTACGACCTGCGTAGAATACTGTCCGGTTCAATATCCTGATCAATTCAATCAGGAAATATCGAAGAACAAGGCCGTTCATGTATATTTTTCCCAAGCAATTCCCCTTGTCTCCTATATTGATGAAAGCTGTCTTTACCTCAAAGAGAAAAAATGTGATATTTGCAGAGGCGTATGTCAGGCCGATGCCATAGATTTCAACCAAACGGAGGAAAAGGTAGAAGTAAATGTAGGGGCGATCATTCTGTCCTACGGCATTGAGCCGTTTGATCCCAAGGTTAAAGATGAATATTACTATGGAAAGATGCAGAACGTGGTAACCAGTATGGACTATGAACGGTTGTTATCGTCCACCGGACCATACGAAGGTGAGGTGCTGCGTGCTTCCGACGAGAAGCATCCCCATAAAATAGCCTGGATTCAGTGCGTCGGTTCCAGACGGGTCACCGAAGGTGAGAACAGCTATTGTTCAGGCGTATGCTGTACCTATACCCAGAAACAGGTGATCTTGACAAAAGATCATGCAGCGGAAGCCGAGTGTTCCATATTTCATAACGATATTCGTTCCTTCGGCAAGGATTTTGAAAGATACTACCAACGGGCAGCGAATCTTTCCGGGGTTAAATTTATTAGAAGCTATGCATCAATAGTGAGGGAGATTCCGGAAAGCAAGAATGTCGTTGTAAGATATTCGACTTTCGATGATGGCGTAAAAGAGGAAGAATTCAATATGGTGGTATTATCCGTTGGATTGAATCCTCCTGCTGATTATAAGGAGCTGGCGGATAAGTTCGGGATCGAGCTCAATTCACACGGATTTAATAAAGAAATACATTCCAATCCGATGGCGACCAGCAGGGATGGGATCTTTGTAAGTGGCGCCTTCCAGGGGCCTACGGATATCCCAGAGTCGGTTTTTACCGCCAGCGGGGCGGTGTCACAATGTGGTGAATTCCTTGACTACCGGCGAGGGAAGCTGGCCAAGGAAAGGATATACCCGCCGGAAAGGGATGTCTCAAAAGAGGAGCCAAGGATAGGCGTTTTTGTGTGTCATTGTGGTGCGAATATCGGGAGAGTGGTAGACGTTCCTTCCACGGTTGAATATGCCTTAACCCTACCTAATGTTGTATATGCTCAGGAACAACTATTTTCTTGTGCTACCAATTCCGCCCAGCAAATTACCGATCTGGCAAAGGAAAAAAGGCTCAATCGAGTGGTTATCGGCGCCTGCTCCCCCAGGACCCTCGAACCGTTATTCCGTGACACCCTTCGGGAGGCGGGACTTAATCAATACTACCTTGATATGGGCAATATTCGGGAACATTGCTCCTGGGTACATTCCAAGCAAAAGGAAGAGGCTACTCAAAAGGCACAGGATATCATCCGGATGTCGGTCGCGCGAGCTAGCTATTTGGAGCCATTACAGGAATTTGATCTGCCGGTAAACAAGGCGGCCTTGGTGGTTGGCGGGGGTGTAGGCGGCATGACTTGCGCGCTCTCCATGGCCCGCCAGGGACATGAGGTTCACCTGGTGGAAAAGGATAAAGACCTGGGGGGGATAGCGCGGCGGCTGACCACCACCCTGGAAGGAATGGATGTTCAAGCATATTTGAATGATCTGATACGCGCGGTTTATAATAATCCTTTGATACATGTATACCATGACGCCACCATAACCGACGTTTCCGGTTATGTGGGGAATTTTGTAACCACGGTGAAAATTGAAGGATGGGCCAAAGAGATAAAACATGGCGCATCCGTCATTGCCATAGGTGCCGACGAGTATAAACCCGTCGAATACCTTTATGGTGAAAACGATAAAGTCGTTACCCATCTTGAGTTAGAGGAGCAGATCGCCGAAGGAATCGATGGGGTTGTAAATGCGGAGAGCCTGGTGATGATCCAGTGTGTCGGCTGCAGAAATGATGACAAAAATTACTGCAGCCGGGTCTGTTGCAGTCATGCCATAAAGAACGCTTTGAAACTTAAAGAGATTAATCCCGAGATGGATATCCATATCCTTTTCAGGGATATGAGAACCTACGGGTTAAAAGAGGATTATTATCGAGAAGCATCAGATAAAGATGTAAAGTTCATCCGTTATGAGCCCGATGACGCGCCTCAGGTGGAAGCGGTTGAAGAGGGCGGAAAGTCTATTTTAAGGGTAACCGTCACCGATCCTGTTTTGGGTCAACGGCTTGAATTGGATGCCGATGTTCTGTCTTTGGCTGCCGCTGTCGTTCCTTCGGCATCAACCAATGAAATCGCCGGATTATTCAAGGTAACGCTAAGCCCGGATAGTTTTTTCAAAGAAGCGCATGTCAAATTAAAACCTGTTGAGTTTGCCGCAGATGGCGTTTATCTTTGCGGAACGGCTCACTATCCCAAGCATATACAGGAAACGATTAGTCAGGCTTATGGCGCTGCCGGCCGGGCCTTAACGCTTCTCTTACACGACACGGTTATCGCCTCAGGTTCTGTTTGCGAGGTCAACGAGAACAATTGCGTATCATGTGGGGCATGTATTACCGCTTGTAGCTATGGCGCCATCGAGTTTCATGATACGCAAAAAGGAAAAAAGGCCTGGGTCAATCCTGTTCTCTGCAAGGGAGATGGTGTTTGTAACGCGAAATGTCCGACAAAGGCGATTGTATTAAAACATTTTTCCGATGAGGAGCTCTTGAGCCAGATCGATGCCGCGGCGTGAGCATAAATTTTATCGGTAAGGAGGCGAGTATGGGTACAGCTCTTGAATTTAAACCAAAAATATTAGGTTTTGTATGTCATTGGTGAGCATACGGCGCTGCTGACCTGGCTGGAGTTTCCAGACTGCAATATGCAAACGAAATGAGGCTTATTCGAGTTATGTGTTCCGGTAGGGTCGACCTGGAATTTATACTCAGAGCCTTTTTAAATGGACAAGACGGCGTGTTTATCGGTGGGTGCCGGTTAGGTGAATGTAATTATATTACTCATGGAAATTACGATGCATTAAGCAATACGTACATATGTAAAAAAATAATGAAACAGATAGGGCTGAATCCGGAAAGGCTGAGGCTCGACTTTATGTCCGGCGCTGATGGTAACCTTTTGGCTGAATATACTGATGACTTTACCAACAAGATCAAAGCGTTAGGCCCACTCGGCAAAAGCGAAGGCATGGATGAAAAGGAATTGAAGTTCAAACTTGAAGCAGCGAATCAATTAATTCCTTACATGAAACTGGTGGAAAGGGAGAGGCTGAGAGTACCTGTAAAATCAAAAAAAGCGTATGATGAATTTTTTGAAAGCAGCGAGGCAGATCGATTATTTGATGAATTATTCAGTGAAAAACTGGCAGTAAGCCAGATTATGTTACTTCTGAGCGAAAAACCCCTTTCAACTAGTGACATATCTGAGAAACTGGGCCTGAATCCGTCTGAGGTATCCAGGCACATGAATGTGTCGTCACGGCAGGGATTGGTCAGGTACGATACAACCAGCAATTGTTATGCGCCGGCCTAAGGGAAAAGGGGATGACCGGATATCTTAGGGACGGATAAAATTAGGAAAGCGGCACATGGAAATTGATAAAATAGACCGGATTATTGATAAACATCAGAGCGAATCCAGTTCTTTGATTCAAATATTACTGGATATTCAAAGCGAAAATCATTGGCTGCCCAAGGAAGCATTGGAGAGGGTCGGCGAAAAATTACAAGTTCCTTCAAGCCGAATACAGCATATTGCTACTTTTTATAAAGCCTTTAGTTTAGTTCCGAAAGGACGTCATGAAGTTCACATTTGTGTGGGTACTGCCTGTCATGTTCGTGGTGCAACGCAAGTGCTCGACATTGTGCAAGACCTTACCGGAATTAAACCTGGTGAAACGGACCTGGATTTGAAGTTCAGCCTGGAAACGGTTAACTGCCTCGGCTGCTGTGCGTTAGGACCGGTGATGGAAATTGATGGGAAGACGCATGGTAAGATGGCGCCGGCAAAGACAGCAGAGGTGTTGAAAAACTATGAATAAGGCAAAAATTATGTCGCAGCTAAAAACACCTGCTGAATTGGAAGAATTCAGGAAGGGTATTTTGTTGAAAAGGGACCCGAATAAGCCTTGTATTACACTCTGCTCCGGATCTGCTTGCCACGCTACGGGTAGTGGAGAAGTTGCCGTGAGTATTGAAGAGGAGCTTGAAAAACAAGGCTTAAGTGCTGAGGTGGACATCAGGAGGACGGGTTGCCATGGCTTTTGTGAGAGGGGTCCTATTATCGTTATTTATCCTGAGGAAATATGTTATTTGCAAATAACGCCTGAGGATGTTCCTGAAATTGTCTCTCAGACAATAAAGGAGAAGAAGGTCATAGACCGTTTGCTCTGTACCGACCCCAGCGTCAGTGAAAAGATAATTCATGAATCTGAAATCCCGTTCTACAAGCACCAAGAGAGGCTTGTTTTCGGTTCCAACGGTAGTATCGATCCCAAGAGCATTGATGACTATCTGGCAATTGGAGGTTATTCAGCGTTATCCAAAAGTCTTTCCGAGATGTCTGCCGAGCAAGTAATTGAGGAAGTCAAAAAGTCGAACCTGAGAGGAAGGGGCGGCGGCGGTTTTCCCGCTGGGAGCAAGTGGGAAGGATCCCGAAATGCCCCTGAGGAAATAAAATATGTGATCGTCAATGCAGACGAGGGGGACCCCGGCGCGTATATGGATAGAGCCCTCCTTGAAGGAAACCCTCACGCAATTCTCGAGGGCTTGACCATTGGCGCCTATGCCATCGGCGCCCACGAGGGCTATATTTACGTTCGACAGGAATACCCATTGGCGGTAGAGAATGTGAACATAGCAATTATGAAGGCTGAGGAGTATGGGCTCCTTGGAAAGAATATCCTCGACTCCGGCTTCGACTTTAAAGTTATCGTACACCAGGGGGCCGGCGCTTTCGTTTGTGGTGAATCGACTGCCCTTATGACGGCATTGGAAGGTCGGGTTGGCGAGCCAAGACCGAAGTATGTGCGGTCCAATATCAAGGGCCTTTGGGAGAGACCCAGCGTGTTGAATAATGTCGAGACGTGGGCGAATGTGCCGCTTATCATAAATAAAGGGGCTGAATGGTTTGCTCAAATCGGAACCGAAGGCAGCAAGGGCACGAAGATTTTCTCCCTGGTCGGAAAGATAAATAATACCGGCCTCGTGGAAGTTCCCATGGGCATGACCTTACATGATATTATCTACAAAATCGGCGGTGGAATACCCGGTGGTAAGAAATTTAAGGCAGTGCAGACCGGTGGACCGTCCGGAGGATGTCTACCCGAAGAACATTTGGGTTTGCAAGTGGGTTTTGATGAACTCACCAAGGCCGGCTCAATGATGGGGTCAGGTGGTATGATCATATTGGATGAAGACACCTGTATGGTTGATGTGGCCAGGTACTTCATTGCTTTCCTTACGGATGAATCGTGTGGCAAATGTGTTCCCTGTCGTGAAGGGTTGAGGCAGATGCTTAAAATTCTGACCAATATCACCGAGGGAAAGGGAAAGGAAGGCGATATTGAGCTTTTGGAAGTGTTGTCCGAGACCGCCATGGAAGCCTCCCTTTGTGCTTTGGGAAAGAGTGCTCCGAATCCTTTCTTAAGCACCTTGCGTTACTTCAGAGATGAGTATGAGGCACACATAAAAGAGAAAAGGTGTCCGGCGTTGTACTGCAAGGAGCTAGTCGCCTACTATATTGATCCGGGTAAGTGCAAGGCCTGTGGGATATGCGCGAAGAAGTGTCCGGCAGAGGCAATTGACGGGGCAAAGAAAATGATTCATATCATTGATCAGGAGAAATGTACAAAATGCGGAACTTGTTTTGAAGTTTGTCCGACTAAATTTGGTGCGCTGACAAAAATCTCAGGCGAACCTGTTCCGCCTCCTGTTCCTGAAGAAGAAAGAATTATAATTAGAAAGAGCAAGAAAAAATGAGTGAAATCCTTTTACAGATTGACGGAAACGAGGTTAAAACAACTGAAGGGATGACCGTCTTGGAGGCGGCACAGAGTGCAGGGATATTTATACCCACCCTCTGTCATCACGAGAAACTGGAACCTTTTGGGGGTTGCCGAATTTGCATCGTAGAAGTAGAAGATCGCGGCTGGACGAAGCTTGTTGTCTCCTGCGTTTATTTGGTAGAAGAAAATTTGGTCGTCAGAACCAGATCTGAAAAGATAGATAGAATACGCAAAACCATCATAGAGCTATTGATGGCTCATGCTCCGGATTCCCCGCAATTACAGGTTTTGGCAAAAGAATATGGCGCAGAAAAAGACCGTTTTGAAAAAGAGGCCTCATTTTGCATCCATTGCGGTCTATGCGTCAGATACTGTGCTGAAGTCAAGAAGAAAAACGCCATCGGATTCGTCGACCGAGGAATAAAGAAAGAGATCAGTTTCATCCCGGAAATTGCCATTAAGGAATGCAATGACTGCAAGGAATGTTTTCCGCTATGCCCCACATCGTATCTCCAGGCAGCTTTTGTTTTAACCGAAGCCCTCGCAATTCCACAACCTTCTACGGAACCGGCGTCGGAAAAATAGGAAAGAATGAGGAGATTTCATAAATTGAAAAAAAGGGTCACGAAGCGGGTCGGCCTAGTGCCCAAGGGTGTTATCGAATGGGCAAGCGTGGGGTGTGAGGGATTTTCTTGGTGAATAAAGTCGTATTTGAAGAAGTCTCAAGGTTGTTTTTAACAAAACGTTATTTTCGGCCTTTCTAGGCGCTGCCGTGTCCAACAGCCTGTGGTTTCTTGAAGGGCAATTTTTGTGTTCGTGCAGAGTGAGATAGAATGAAGCGGTTTAGAATCCTTTTAAATCAGCAAAAATAAGGAGGCTGACATGGTTGGGATTTGTTCTTACGGTGGATACGTGCCACGGTATCGCCTGAATCGAAAGGTTATTTTCGAAGCGATGGGGTGGCTCAACCCTGCCACAATAGGCAGTTCCAAGGGTGAAAAAGCGGTGGCCAGCTTTGATGAAGACAGCATCACAATGGCGGTGGCTGCTAGTATTGATTGCCTTAGGGGGATCGATCGGTCCCGCATCCAGGGCACCTATTTTTCTTCGACCAGTATGTCTTACAAAGAAAGGTTGAACGCCGGGATTATTGTCGGCGCTCTGGGATTGAGTGAGCATATCAGGGCGGCGGACTTTAGCGGAGGCCTAAAGGCTGGTACTACCGCACTGCTTTCTGCCTTGGAAGCTGTCGAGGCAAAGCGGGTGAATGATATTATGGTATGTTCCTCGGACTGTCGTTTGGGGAAACCCGGATCCGCTCAGGAAATGATTTTTGGAGATGCCGGAGCCGCTTTCCTGGTTGGAAACGAGGACGTGATTGCCGAATTCAAGGGGGGGTATTCCACCACCTATGATTTTGTGGACCATTATCGGGGCGCATTTTCAAAATATGATCGGCAATGGGAAGACCGCTGGATTCGTGATATGGGGTATGAGGTATTGCTTCCGGAGGCCATTCAAGGCTTTTTAGATAAATACAATCTAAAAATTGGGGATTTTTCCAAGGTCATTTATCCGTGTCATTATGCGGCAACACGTAGGAATCTGAATAAGAAATTTAAGATTACTCCTGAAATGGAACAGAACAACCTGTTGGCCGAGATAGGTGATGTGGGTGCTGCTCAGCCGTTAATTATGCTTGCAAATGCATTAGAGGAAGCTGAGCCTGGGCAAAAAATAATGGTAATAAGTTTCGGAAGCGGTTGTGATGTTTTGTGTTTTGAGGTTACGGAAAAAATTAAAGCGATCAAAGGACCGAAAGGGATATCCGGACATCTTAAGGAGAGGAGAGACCTGGATAAGTATGAGAAATATTCGGTCTGGCGCAACATATTGCCCGGGGATTTAGGCACACGCGCTGAGGTTGATCTTTGGACGCGGTGGTCTGTTAACTGGCGAAAACGAAAGGCTATTTTGGGACTTTGGGGAACCAAATGTACGAAGTGCGGTACCGTTCAATATCCTCCTCAGGGCGTATGTGTTAACCCTGAGTGTGGGGCTATTAATCAGGTCGAAGACTTTATGTTTTCGGACAAGAAAGGGCGTGTTGTTAGTTTTACGGGTGACAGTTTATCCGCTTCGTTTGACCCTCCCGCCATATATGGTTCTGTTGAGTTTGATGTCGGTGGGCGGTTCATGTTCGATTTCACGGACTGCGAACTTGATGCCATGTCCGTTGGGACGCCGGTGGCTTTCAGTTTTCGCAGGAAATATTATGATGAAAAAAGAGACATCGTGGGGTATTTCTGGAAGGCTGTTCCGGAAAAGGAGGTGGGATAAATGGCAACTGGCATAAAAGATAAAATAGCGATTGTTGGTATGGGGTGCACGAAATTCGGAGAACAGTGGGATAAAAGTGGTGAAGATTTGATTATCGAAGCCTTTGAGGAGTGCCTGGCGGATGCGGGGATTGCTAAAAAGGAGATTGGGGCGGCATATTTCGGAACCCATTATGATGAGGTAAATGTGGGAAAATCCGCCATACCGATGGGTGCGACGCTTAAGTTGCCCTATATACCGGTGACCAGAACGGAGAACTTTTGCGCTACCGCCACAGAGGCTTTTAGGGGCGCCTGCTATGCCGTGGCATCGGGAGCCTGTGATATTGCGCTGGCTCTGGGTATGGAAAAACTAAAAGACACCGGCTATGGGGGGCTTCCAAACGCCGGCACATATGGCGTTATGGATTTTATTTTGGGAACCAACTGGACCGCCCCCGGGCAGTTTGCTCAATTGGCCACGGCCTATTCAGAGACATACGGTCTGCCGATGGAGAAGATCAAGGAGGCGATCGCCCATGTTTCTGTAAAAAGCCATAAGAACGGCGTCATGAATCCTAAGGCACATCTACGCAGGGCCGTGAGCCAAGAACAGGTCATGGGAGCTCCGATGATCGCTTATCCGCTGGGTTTGTTTGATTGTTGTGGCGTTAGTGACGGTGCGGCTGCCGCTATCGTGACCACGCCGGAGATTGCAAAAAGCCTTAAAAAGAATAATGATTTTGTGTCGGTTAAGGCACTGCAGATCGCTTGTACTTCTGGAGAAGAAAGTATTTACAATAACTGGGATGGCGCGCATGTGGAATCGAGTACGCGTGCGGGTCTCAGGGCCTATCAGGAGGGGGGGATCCGGAATCCAAGGGAAGAGATAAATCTGATGGAACTTCACGACTGCTTTTCGATTACGGAGTTTGTGACATATGAAGACATGGGCATCTCTCCAAGAGGCAAGGCCTATGACGATGTTATGGGTGGCTTTTATGACCTTGATGGGAAAGTACCCTGTCAGGTGGATGGCGGGTTAAAGTGTTTTGGGCATCCCATTGGCGCATCCGGCTTGAGAATGATTTACGCACTTTATGAACAGTTGCTTGAAAGGGTCTCGGATGAGAGAAAGGTCAAGACTGCCCGTTTGGGCCTAGCGCACAATCTAGGAGGAATACCAAATTATAACGTTGCCAGTGTTGTGATCGTAGGTAGGGATTAATAAACAGGGAGGTTAGCAGATGTACGATTTGAGTGGAAAGGTTGCGTTGGTAACAGGGAGTTCCATGGGTCTGGGGAGATCATTTGCTCTGGACCTTGCGCGGGCTGGTGCGAGTGTGGTCGTCAATAACCGAAAAGGTGGCGCGCTTGCAGAGGCCGTGGTCAAGGAGATTCAGGATATGGGGGGGCAGGCGATGTTAGCTCCATGCGATATCGGTGATCCCAAAAGTGTATCTGACATGGTAGATACTGTTATGGCGCGCTTTAAAAGCGTGCATATTCTAGTAAATAATGCCGGGATTTCGATTGATGGAACTACCGCTAAGTATGATCCTGAAGACTGGGACAGGGTATTAAAGACAAATATCTACGGAACCTTTTATTGTTCCAAGTACTGCCTTCCCTCCATGATGGAACAGAAGTGGGGCCGTATTGTCAATATAAGTTCGTTAGTCGGACAGATCGGAATTATGGGTACGCCGGCGTATACGGCTTCAAAATCCGCACAAATCGGCTTAACCAAGACTGTCGCCAAAGAGGTTGCTCGTAAAGGGATTACCGTCAATTGTATCTCCCTTGGCTATTTTGAAGATGGGGGGCTGCTCGATGGCCTCCCCGATAACCTCGCTAAGGTTATCCTGGCCGGCATTCCAGTGGGCAGGTGGGGAAAAGCCGAGGAGATCTCAAGTGCGATCAATTATTTGGCATCTGATTTGGGCGGGTATATTACCGGACAGACGATTAACATTAATGGTGGATATTTTATGTAAGGATTGGGGACGAAATAAAGTGAACGAAAATTGCGAAGGAAATCCGTTCGTATTCAAGGCACATCAACGGTTGCATACGGGTTGTATGTGGCCGTTGATGTAACGCAGAAAACGGATGGATAGACAAGTAATTGGGTTCACTTTATAAAGTTCACGATCCTAAGCAGTAGATTAATTACTTTACTTTTATAGGGGGTGTGGCATGAGTGATATCAAGAAGGCCGGTGTCCTTGGGGCCGGCATGATGGGTTCTGAAATTGCCCTTTGTTTTGCTATGGCCGGTATTGAGGTAACCATTAAAGATGTTTCCGTGGAGGTTGCAAAAAAGGGGATAGAAAATGCGGGGAAAGCATTGGACAGACTCGCAAAAAAGGGTTCGTTTGATGCCGCCGGGAAGGAAAAAACGTTGTCCCTCATGAAGCCGACGGACAAGTGGGAGCCCTATGCGGATGCGGATTTTGTCGTCGAAGCCATCTTCGAAGACCTTAAATTCAAAAAGGAAACATTTGCCGCTTTGGACAAGGTTTGTAAGCCGGAGTGTATTTTTGCCACAAACACTTCCAGCCTTAGGGTAACCGCAATTGCAACCGCCGTGGATGAGGAACGGAGGGGGAAATTTTTAGGAGCTCATTTTTTTTCACCGGTATCCATAATGAAGCTGGTAGAAATCGTCCCTGGACTAGAAACAACAGAGGAGACAGTGCAAAAATCCCTGGAGGTATCTAGAACCATTGGCAAGACTCCGATACGGGTAAAGGATGTAGCGGGTTTTGCGGTTAACCGGTTGATTCACGCCATGTGGATCGAGGCTGAGCGTTGCGTGGAGGAGGGAATCGTTTCTCCGGAAGACCTTGATATAGGATGCACACTGGGGCTCGGTCACCCCATCGGACCATTTAAGCTGATGGATATTGTGACTAATGAGTTAACGCTGGATATCCAGAGGATACTTCAGGAAGCTTACGGTGAGCGCTTTATGCCGCGATCCAGCCTGATTCAGATAGTGGATGCCGGTCATTCCGGACGCAGGACCGGGCGTGGATGGTATGACTATCGGAAAAAAAAATAACCCTATCCAAATGAATGAAGGCGGAAGGTCCGAGCATAAATAAAAAACAGTTAAAGTAGATGTGCCAAATGTTTGGGTGCGAAATTGGCCATATCTCAGGAGGTGCTGTTTATGGAATACAAAACGATTCTTTTTTCGGTTAAAGATGGCATAGCCTGGATACGATTCAACAGGCCAAAAAAGCTTAATGCCATGAATGCAGAAGTGATAACGGAAATCGAAAAAGCGGTTGCCGAATGTGAGGGTAACGATGAGGTCAAGGCTGTTATCATGACCGGCAGCGAGAAAGCCTTTATAGCCGGGGCCGATATAAAACCAATCGCCGGTGCTGATGTGAACGCAGCTTTTCAATTGGCTGAATTAACGATGAGAATGCAGGAGCGTCTCGCTGATTTACCGAAACCGACGATTGCCGCCATTTCCGGCTTTTGTCTAGGGGGTGGTCTTGAGGTGGCGCTTTGCTGCGATTTCCGGTTGGCGGCGGAGAATGCCGTTTTAGGACTTCCCGAAATTACGCTAGGTATTATTCCGGGTGGTGGTGGCACCCAGCGGCTGGCGCGACTGGTGGGGCTGGGACCTGCTGCGGAGATGCTCCTGCTGGGGGCCACAATTAAGGCTGAAAAGGCTTTATCCATCGCGTTGGTTACGGAAGTTGTGCCGGTGGACCAGCTGGAAACCAAGGCCCGGGATTTGGCCACGAGGCTTGCAGCCATACCGGGTGTCGCCATGAAGGCATGCAAGACAGCCATGAGGTCTGGTTTGAATTGCGGCTTAAAGGAGGGGCTCCGGATCGAAGAGGCTGCTTTTAGTATGCTCTTTGGGACCCTTGACCAGAAAGAAGGCATGAAAGCTTTCGTTGAGAAGAGAAAACCGAAATTCCAGGGAAAATAGAGTCACGGTTATCTTAAGATGAACTCAGTCTCATCGTTTAAATCAAAATCGCCAAAAATTTAGGTTGAAAATGAAGATACGGTGGCAAGAAATTTTTACGGAAACCATACCGTTTACCAGCGAATCCGATGTCGTCTGGCGTGGCGTGAATCAATGGATCAAGCAGGCCAAATCACCCGCTACCCAAGTGGATCAAGCATGGCTGCCGAGATCTGCTGATATGAACTGGTACCCCTATCTTGAGATGCTCAATGATGTTGAAATTGTCAACCAGTTAAAAGAAGCCGAAAAAGACGGAAGTGACGCAGCAATTATCGGATGTTATTGTGATCCAGGGTTGAGGGAAGCGCGTGGTATCCTGGATATACCTGTGATTGGCCTCTCAGAAGCGTCCATGATTTTAGCGCAGACATTAGGTGGTCGTTTTGCATGTGTGACGGTCTGGGATAGTTATGTTCCGATCATGGAAAAAAATCTCCGTCTGTATGGATGGGAAAGAAGGGCGATTTCAAACCGTCCCGTGCGATACTTCGATCTCGAATGGCCCAAACTGGTGGCGGCATTCAAAGGGGATGGGGACCCGCTGATCAAGGACTTCGAAAGGGTGGCCTTATCCTGCGTGGAAGATGGCGCCGATGTGATTATTGCCGGGTGCGGCTATCTTGCGCCGGCTTTGTCCCTTTGCGGATATACCCATATCGCTGAAACCAAAGTACCGGTGGTTGATTGTGTTGCTGCCGGTGTTGCCATGGCCGAAGCGATGGCGCGGCTACATCGGAATATGGGCGTGTCTCCAAGCAGAAGTGCGACAAGCCCTTACCCGCATCCGCCACAGAAACAATTTTTGGATATTTGTGCACGTTTTGGTTTGAGTAACCTTGCTGAAGATAAATGATGAATCAATGAGAATTTGATCGATGATCGACTATAACGAATAGTGCAAAGTGACCAATCAGGGGGAAAGAGGAAGGATAATGAAAATAGACAAATTGTTTAGTCTTAGGGGGAAGGTTGCAATAATCACAGGCGGTGGTAGAGGCATAGGAAAATTCATTGCCGGGGGCCTGGCGGAATCCGGCGCTGATGTTGTTCTGGCGTCTCGCAAGATCGACAACTGTGTTGAGGCGGCAAAAGAATTTGAGAGCTTTGGCGTAAAGGCGTTGCCGGTACAATGTGATATGGCTAAGGAGAAAGACGTTGAAAACCTATCCGAAGAAACCGTAAAAACCTTTGGAAGGATTGATATCCTCGTCAATAATGCCGGAATAACATGGGGCTCGCCGACCCTGGAATATCCCATGGACAAGTGGGATAAAGTGATGGATGTGAACCTGAGGTCGGTCTTTCTCCTCACTAGAAATGTCGCTGGCATCATGGCTAAGCAAAAAAGTGGGAAAATAATCAACATCACTTCCATACTGAGCTTTCGCGGTGCAACCGAAGAGATGAATGCAGCCATTGCCTACAATGCTTCAAAGGGAGGAATGAACGCGCTCACACTGGATTTTGCAGTGAAATTGGCAAAATACAACATCAACGTGAACGGAATCGCACCAGGCTACTTTGACACGGACTTACTGAGTTATGCGAAACAGGACAAAGTGTTTCTTGAAAAGTTTATGGCTAAGATACCCGCCGGAAGACTCGGTCTTGAGGACGATATAAAAGGTGCGGCCGTGTTTTTGGCCTCGGATGCATCCAGATACATGAACGGACACATTATGAGTGTTGATGGCGGATATTTATCCTTGTAACGGGATCGACGGTTTGATCCAGCCAACTGAATTTATTGGATTCTTGATAGCAGTATTTTAAACCTATATTAACAATTTTAAGGAGGTTGGGTATGAAATCTGATGATGTTGTAATTGTTTCAGCGGTCCGGAGCGCTATCGGTACTTATGGTGGCCAGTTCAAAAGCTTGAAAGCGGTGGATTTGGGTGTGCCTGTGATGAAAGAGGCCGTCAAACGCGCAGACATTGATCCGGGTATAATAGACGATGTGGGCTGGGGCTGTTGCTATCAGCAAGTAAGGGGTGAGGCCAATCTTGGCCGGGTAACTTTGATCAAGGCGGGGTTTCCGGTGGAGGTTCCGGGTTTTACTGTTCAACGTGTCTGCACGTCGTCCATGTGGGCAATGGCAACCGGCGTGATGGCAATTCGAGAGGGCGCAAACACGGTGTTTATGGCCGGTGGTGCCGAGAGTATGAGCACGGTGCCTTACACCATCGACTCGCTGAGATGGGGTGCGGGTATGCGGCATGTGGAAGTCAGGGATGCAATGTGGGATGGCTTGACGGACATTGGGATTGGTCCGGAAATGGGCATTACGGCCGAGAATCTGGCTGAGAAGTATAATATAAGCCGTGAAGCGCAAGATGAGATCGCCTGTCAGAGTCAGACGCGGGCAGCGGCGGCGATCGCGGAAGGCCGGTTCAAGGAAGAGATTGTACCCATTGAAATACATGGGCGAAAAGGGAAAGTGACAATTGTCGATACCGACGAGCATCCGACCCCCGGAACGACGCTGGAGCGCTTGGCCAAGTTGCGGCCTGCATTTAAAAAGGGTGGTAGCGTGACGGCCGGCAATGCCTCCGGGATAAATGACGGGGCTTCGGCAATGGTTATCATGAGGAAATCGAAAGCAGATGAATTGGGCATCAAGCCGATGGCGAGGATAGTGGATTTCAGCTTGGCGGGTGTTGATCCTGATATCATGGGGTGGGGGCCCGTTCCGGCGACAGAGAAGATAATGGCCAAAACGGGTATGAAACTGTCTGACATGGGGTTGATCGAGCTTCATGAGGCATTTGCGGCCCAGTATGTGGCGTGTGAGCAAGGGCTTGGTTTGAGTGATAAACGTGATATCGTCAATGTCAACGGCAGTGGAATCGCCATGGGGCACCCCGTTGGGGCAACCGGAACAAGATTATTGGTTACTTTGCTTCACGAAATGAGGCGTCGGAGTGTACCACTCGGCCTGGCAACCCTGTGTGGCGGCGGTGGTGTGGCAATGAGTACGATAATCGAGTTGGCGTGATCGACTATCGGTTACGGATTGGTCTTTCAGGAAGGCGGTTGCGCGCCGCATAGACGTACTCGGAGATATAACCCTGCAACGACATGTGCAGATTTCTATACGAAGCAGTTGGCGTGTAGAGATACTTAAATGGCGTTGTAGGGTTAAGTTACAGTAGTTGCCTTTTCAAGGAGCTTAAAATGGAAGAGCAAGAAAAGAAAAGTGTTGGCGGAGGTATGTTTATCCACGAAGAAAGCGATATCCAGGATACTTTTATACCTGAAGATTTCACCAGGGAGCATAAGGATATCGGCAAGGCGATTGAAGATTTTATAAAAGGAGAAATCATAAGTCGTGGCGAAGAGATTGAAACACTCAATCTTGAGCTGTCGCGAGCACTGATGAAAAAATGTGGTGATTTGGGATTTCTCGGTATCGATATCCCGGAAACGTATGGGGGGGTGGACTTAGATAAGATAAGCTCGGCAATTGTTTCCGAAAAGTTTGGGTATAGTGCCGGCTCATTTGCTCTGACGGAATTAAACTCTACCGGCATTGGTTTGTTGCCTGTGGCTTTATTTGGAACGGTGGAACAGAAGAAAAAATATCTGCCAGGGTTGGCTTCAGGCGAGCTTATTGGTGCTTTTGGATTGACGGAGGCCGAGGCCGGTTCCGATGCGCTGAATGCGCGCACAACGGCGACGCTTAGCGAGGATGGTAAATATTATATTTTAAATGGGTCCAAACAATTTATCACCAATGCCGGTTTTGCCGATGTTGTCTTTACTTACGCCAAAGTAGATGAAAAATACTTCACCGCTTTTATTCTGGAACAGAACTGGGACGGTATCTCAACCGGTGAAGAAGAAAATAAAATGGGGTTTCACGGCACGTCGACACGCTCCTACTATTATGATAATGTCAAAGTTCCGGTAGAAAATGTTTTGGGTGAGGTGGGAAAAGGTCATGTTATTGCGCTGAATGCCTTGAACATGGGCCGTTATAAAGTCGGGGCATTATGTATGGGGCATTCCAAACGGGCTTTTGCCGAAGCCGTCAAATATGCCAAGCAAAGAGTACAGTTCGGACGTAAAATATGTGAATTCGGACTGATAAAGGAAAAGATAGCCAAAATGGCCATCCGGCTTTTTGCGGCGGAGAGCGTGGTATATCGAACAGCAGGGTTAATTCAGGCCGGATCAGAAGCATTGGAAGCGCGCTTTGGGGGGGATACCGGTTTCAGTACAGCCGAATCGCTTAAGGAGCATATCGTAGAATGCTCTATCAATAAAATCTATGGGTCGGAAACCGAGGACTTCGTGGTTGATGAGGAACTCCAAATCCACGGGGGGTATGGATACATAAAGGAATATCACCCCGAGATGGCCTACCGGCATGCCAGGCCGAATCGGATTTGGGAGGGTACGAATGAAATCAACCGAACGATAATCGTAAACACATTATCTAGAAAAATTAATGACGAAACGCTCGGATTGACGCAGTCTTTTGAAAGTGCCTCTCAAGCGCTTGAAAAAACGGAGCACCTTGATTCCGATGATCCTGAAAGTTTGGATGCCCAAAAGAGAATATTGCAGATAGCCAAAAATATCCTTATGCTCGGGTTTGGTAAAGCCCATTCGAAGTATGGGGTAGAACTAAGAGAAGAACAGGAGATCGTAGGGATCATTAGTGATATCATAATTGAAATTTATGCTATCGAAAGTGCGCTTTTAAGAAGCAATAAAATGTTAGCGGGGAAAAAACCCAAGAAAGCGGCAGTTCCGGTTAAAATGACGAAGGTTTTATTCTACGATGCGTTTGAAAGAATATGTTTTCTTGCGAGAGTTTTGTTTCAGGCCATAGAAGATGGGGAGGCTTTGGAAAAGGATTTGACTATTATTAAAAATGTTATGATTCCTCCCGTTTTAGATACGGTGTCGTTAAGGAAAAGCGTTGCCGATGCAATGATTCAACGTGGGCGTTATACTTTTTAAACCTGGAAGGATTCGGGTCCAAACCGGCACCGACGAGCGCCAAGGATTGAAAATTTTACCAACGATGGTGCCACAGGGTTAGTTCGGTGGTCGGTGATGGAACCACGTGTAAGGTTTGGAGGGCGGGGAGGGTGAGAAAACCCTTCCCGACTCCTGTCGGCTAACGGACGCGGTATTGATGTTGGGGTCGTTAATAATTAGTGAAGATTGCCTTTCAGGGAATTGCTTAATTGCATAAAAAAAGGGGGGGTAAGAAGATGACGACCAATTCTGTTATTATCGATCGGATACTGGATGTCGAATGGAAGATGTTTCAGGGTGTTAAAAGTGCTGAACCGGCTGCCTGCCAGAGCTCGCCGGGAACCTTCAAAGAGGTTCGCGGCTCTATTTTTGACGGATGGTCGAAAGAGATGCTCGAATCCTATCTTGGCGACCTGTTACTTGCTCGGGACAAGGGAAGAAATCTGTTAACTGAAAAGTATGCTCGAATGGACAACCTCATTCCTCCGCTGAAGAGCAACCCGTTAATCAACGAAATCGTTCACATCGAAGATGACTGGCAAAAGGAACTTAAAGAGAAATATCCGTCACTTTATGCGCGTACCTGCCGGGGAACGGATCCCGCTCAAGATGGAAGCGAATTTTCCATATACCTGAAAAGTGAACTGGAAACCTATGGTGATAAAACCATAGAACTTTACTATTCGCACATAAAAAAAGCTTCAGAGAACAAAAAAAACCTTGCCGCCCAGGCGCTTGACCGTATGGTGCGTAATGGCGGGTACCGGGACATCGAACATGCAGAAGAATATCTGACAGATGCCGATAACTCGTAAGATATTTAAATTGCTACAGTAAAAACACATCACAGAAGAAACGCTTTGAGCCAATTTCGATACGTTTCCCTTTGTACGATATCTGCGTTAGTCTGAGATTTTAATCCTCGACATGACCAATGCATTCCTTTGGTTAAAATTTACGCCTTCGTCGACCTCGATTGCGATTGAACAATCAGAAAATACATTTTTAAAGTGAATTGATCAAAACAGATCATGAGTATATCAAAGAAACTATCCGAATATATACGTAATACTTCATATTCCGATATTCCTGACGAAGTCAGGAGATACACCAAGTTGTGTATTTTCGATTGGCTGGGTGTGACGCTGGGCGGATCCAATGAAGAAATTGCCTCGATATTGATCGATTACGTTGAGGAAATGGGTGGTAAGAATCAGGCGACAATTATCGGCAAGGGCATCAAAACGAATGTATTGTTGGCCACACTGGCCAATGGATGCATATCACACGCACTGGATTTTGACGATTCCCACTCGGCCTCTTTTATCCACCCCAGCGTTTGTCTGGCACCTGCCGTGATTGCTGTCGGTGAACGCATGAAAGTGAGCGGGAAAGAACTGATCACTGCATTTGCCATAGGATTTGAAATAGCCAGCAGGATCGGTTTGGCTGCCGGTGCCGGCCATTATCAGCACGGCTGGCATGCCACCTCTACCATCGGACGCTTTGCTGCAGTTGCAGGGACGGCAAAGCTTCTGAATTTAAAAGTTTCTGAAACCATCAATGCCTTTGGAATTGCAGGCACCCAAATTTCAGGCTTGCGAGAGGTTTTCGGTACGATGTCTAAGCCGTTCAATGCCGGCAAAAGCGCCATGGATGGCGTTTTATCCGTTCATTTGGCGAAAAGAGGTTTTGACAGCAGTGAAAAAATTTTTGAAGGAAGGTATGGGATCGCCAGGGTTTTGGCGCCCAATGCCGATGTTAAACAATTACTGACCGGACTTGGCAAAGATTATCAGATTGTCAACGTTGGTTTCAAGCGTTATGCCTCCGCATTGGCGACACATTCCACCATTGAAGCCATTAAGGAGATTAAAGATAAAGCGTGTTTAAGCGTCGAAGACGTATATAAAATCAACATCGAACTTGGGAAACTTCCGTTAAGCGTAATAGACAACAAGGAACCCAAAAGGGTGCTCGAAGCCAAGTTCAGTATTTATCATTGTGCGGCGCTGGCTTTCATAGAAGGTTCCGCAGGGCAACGGATGTTTACCAGGGAGAAACTCAATGATCCTAAATTGTGCGATTTTAGAAAAAAAGTTGAACTTGCACTTAATCCGGATTTTAGCATGTTCGAAACCAAGGTGACGCTGACGACGACGGACGGCAGGCATTTTGAGCGGTATATACCCTGTCCAAAGGGTTCTCCGGAAAACCCCATCACTTTCGAAGAGATGAAGCAAAAATTCAAAGGGCTGGTTTATCCTATTCTTTCCAGGGAAAATGCCAGGCGGATTTATTATAAAATAAAAGGACTCGAAGATGTATCGGATATCGGGGAACTCACCGAAATATGCATTTCCTGAATCGTTTAAAAAAAACGGGTACACGGAAATGAAGATCCAGGCGTTTGAGTCGAATTGACGAAAGTATAGAGAGGGCCGAAAGGAAACTGTGAGATGAAATGGAGCGTAGGGAAAATAGTAAGTAAAAGAGCGATACTTACGCCTGACAGGATAGCTATTAATTATGAAGGTACAACTGTCACATACCGTGCGTTGAATGATGAGGTTAACCGGGTTTGCCATTTCTTTCAGGAAAAAGGCATGCGAAAAGGGGATCGTGTCGCTGTTGACCTGTTAAACTGTCCTCAAATGCTGGTATGCTATTTTGCGGCAGCAAAGCTCGGGCTTATTTTTGTACCCCTGATTTATAGACTCATGCCGCGGGAGCTGGAATACCAAATCAATAGATGTGGCGCTCGTCTGCTCATATTTCATGATGACGTTTTAAAGAACATTGAGAAGATACACGCATCAGTATGCGTGGAAGCAGATAATTTTATTTTCCTTAAAAGCGACGGTGTCGGAAGTCCTGACTGTCCCGGTTGGGCGAAAGACTATTACCAATGCATCGATGGGCGCTCAAGTTCCGAACCGGTCATTGAAGAGCAGATAGACCTGGACGATCCCCTTTTGATTCTTTATACATCCGGCGTCACCGGGGATCCGAAAGGGGCGGTGATCTCACATGGCCAGAACTATTTTAAGAGTTTTCACATTATAGACTACACGGATATGAGAAAAGATGACGTGTTCTTATGCCATGTTCCGCTTTGCCACTCAGGGGGGCTTTGCGCCGCTGCCACGCCCTGTATTTGCCGTGGTTCAACGCTTGTTATCAGAAAGAAGTTTGATCCGGTGCAGTTCGCGTTGGATATTGAAAAATATAGAGCCACGATAGTGGTCGCTTTTGTCACGATGCTTCGCTTTGTACTTCAAACAGGAATCCTTGATAAAGTCGATGTTAGCAGTGTCCGGGTGTTGTTCGGCGGTGCCGAGGTAACAACGAAAGGGTTTTTTAATAAACTTGCCGGAAAAGGACTTTATCTGCTGGCCGGATATGGCCAGACGGAAAATTCTTCCATGGTCGTTATGCCGAATGATATCTTAAGCAAAAAACCGGAATCGTGTGGGCTTCCAAATTTTTTCAGTGACGTATGGATACAAAACGAAAAGGGGGAGAAACTCGGTCCTTTCGAGGTCGGTGAGATAGTGGCAACCGGTCCGAATGTTATGAGTGGCTACTGGGATGCGCCCGAAGAGACAAAAAATACGATTGTTGATGGCGTCCTTCACACCGGTGATCAGGGATACGTTGACGAGGAAGGATTTTTTTACATGGTTGACCGTATAAAAAATATGTACCGGAGTGGCGGGGAAAACGTATATCCTGCAGAAGTTGAGAAAATTATATTAGACCACCCAAAAGTTGAGAATGTGGCGATTATAGGCGTTCCGGATGAAACCTGGGGTGAAACGGGAAAAGCGTATGTCGTGTGTAGTGAAGGCGAGACGCTTACAAAAGAAGATATTATAAACTTTTTAAATGATAAAGTCGCTAGATACAAGCTTCCCAAACATATCGAATTCATAGATTCATTACCCCTGACGGCGAGTGGAAAGCTCAGAAAATCAATGCTTCAAGAAATGCATCTCAATCCAAAAAAAATATAAAAAAGGACAATTACAGGTAGACGTAAAATTTATTCCCTCCGGATTGAGGGTGGTGTGAGGAGAGAGGCGAAGGATGAAAATTTGATTTAATACTGATTCCGGGCTTGGATATGCCTGACATTCAATTGTAGATGGAGCGTATGCACAGACGAATAGAGAAACTACAAAATCATATGGAGAAGGAACGGATCGATCTTTTGATTCTTATCGATCCGATTAACCAGTATTATTTTTCGGGGAGCGCTCAGCATCAGTTAATGGCGATACCACTCGATAAAGATCCCGTCTTGTGGGTGGTCCGTAATTATGAAAGAGCGCAGTCTGATTCGTGGATAACAGACGTCAGAGAAGCGTCTTCACTGGCGAATATATATAAGCTGATGGCCGAGGAATTTCGAGTGACAGGCGGATTCAGGATTGCACTGGAGTATAATCTGACAAGCGTGAAAATCTTTGAGCAGATTAAGAAACAGTTTCCTGACGCTGAAATTTGTGACTGCATGGATATACTGCTGACGATTCGAAAGGTTAAGGACCAATATGAAATTGGATGCTTAAAAGAAGCCGCGAAAATATTAGACAGCGCATTCATAAAAGTAAAAGAATTTCTTTATGAAAATATCGGAAAGGCCACAGAACTCGATATAGAAACAGAACTGGATGGCTGGACACGAAAATTAGGTAGCGAGGGGCACGTATTTTTTTATGGTCTTGGCGGAAAACCCTCATTTTACAGGCAGAACCTATTGTGTATTTCCGGCCCAGAGAGTGCGGTAACAGCGGATTATCCTGTTATTGGAGGGGTGGGTCTCGGAAATGCCATACCCCATGGGGCTACTTTTAAAAAAATCAACCCGGGTGATTCTATTGTGATAGATGCCTCGTCGGTAAAGCACGGTTATCATAGTGATACGGCAAGAACTTTTTTTTATAAGTCTCCAAGTTCCGAACTAAAGCGGGCGTACGATGTCGCCTATGAATTTATGGAAGTCTTCAAAGAAAATGCAAAGCCGAATACCGCACGAATTGGTGACGTCGTGCGCAAGGCTGCCGATGTGGTTAAAAAGAATGGTCTTGCCGACAACTTTATGGGTTGTCCGCCCAATGCCAGTTTTAATGTCGGTCATGGACTCGGGCTGTTTGTAAATGAATATCCTTTTATTTATCCGAAGAACACTGAACTCTTTCTTCCAGGCATGGCATTCGCCGTTGAACCGAAGTTCTGCATACCGAAAATAGGTTTTGTTCAAATCGAAACCACATTCTATATGACGGAAGAGGGGATCGAACCACTGTGTTGCTTGCCTGAAAACTTTTCTTATTGGACCGTATAGCCTGTTGAAAAGTGATGATTGACGATTCCGATCTCAATCCTCAACCGCATCTTAATTGTAATCCATGGGGGATAAACTTTTTGGGTGAATAAAACCGATAACAGGAGGTAGAACATGAAAAAAAGAAAATTAGGAAGAGGCGTGTCGGTGATAGGGGCCGGAATGACAAAATTCGGCATGTACAAAAACAAAGATTCAAAAGACCTTTTTGCCGAAGCTTTCAAGGAAACGATTGCATCGGTGGACAAAGGTTTTAATCCAAATGAAATCGATGCGTTGTATCTTGGCAATTTTACCAACGATTTTTTCGTGCACCAGTCACATTGGGCGCCGATCATTTCTGATCTGATCGGTGTCGTTCCAAAACCTGCTACTCGGACCGAAGGTGCTTGCGCATCAAGCGCGCTTGCATTCAGAGAGGGCGTTTTTGCAATCGCTTCCGGATTCTATGATATTGTGCTGGTCGGCGGCGTTGAAGAGATGTCAAAAAGCTCTACGGAAGAAGTGGCGGAAGGTTTGGCCCTTGCAACCGTGTCCTATGAAGGGAAGGTCGGTTTTACTTTTCCCGGTGTTTTCGGTGTTATAGCAACAAGCTATTTTGATAAATATGGTGCCTCCCATAGAGATCTTATGAATGTAACCATTAAAAGCCATAACAATGCGCCCTTAAATCCCAAGGCTCAGATACCGTTTACCATCCGGGATATGATGAATCAAAAAATCAAACGGGCCGAAGCAAAGGGAAGGCCGGCGCCTGAATGGGAGGATGAGATCGCGTTTTTGTCCGATCCGCTTGTAAATCCTCCGGTTGCATGGCCGATGCACCTTTATGACTGCTGTCCGATCAGCGATGGGGCAAGTTGTATGATCCTAGCTGCCGAAGATATTGCCCATAACTTCACAGACAAGCCGCTAAATGTTATCGGGATCGGTCAGGGAAGCGGAAGAGGTCTTCATTCCGCACCGTCTATGACATCATTCGAGGCTACCAAAAATGCCGCTCAAGAAGCCTATGGCATGTCCGGACTTACCCCTGCAGATATTCAATTTGCCGAAGTACACGATTGCTTCTCTATGGCAGAAATTGTTCATACCGAAGATCTCGGCTTCTTCAAAGAGGGGGAAGGCTACAAAGCGGTTGGGGATGGACTGACGAGATTGGACGGTCCCATGCCTATCAACACCTCCGGTGGCCTGAAGAGCAAGGGGCATCCGGTTGGCGCAACCGGCACATCGCAGCTCGTAGAAGTCTGGAAGCAATTAAGGAACGAGGCTGGCAAAAGACAGATCAAGAATAAAGATCTTACAATCGGAGCGGCTCATAATCTGGGCGGCACCGGTGGTACCTGTACGTACACTATTTTGGAAAGGAGGTAGATAATGGAAGAAAAAATTTTCAGCGACATAGAGTATAACGAATATTTGAATGAAGAAAAGCTGATGGGCTCGAAATGCAAAAAATGCAATGCTCTCTATACTCCCCCGCGACCCATCTGCATCGATTGCTACGGTACGGATATGGAGTGGGTAGAAATGAAAGGTACCGGTAAACTGGCTGCCTTTACATGCATTTCAATCGGTCCTCCTTTCATGATTGAAGAGGGCTTTGACAGAAAACACCCTTATTGTGTCGGCGTGGTCGAGCTGGACGAAGGAACCAGAATAGATGCTCGAATAGAAGGCATCGATCCTAGCAAGCCGGAAACAATAAAAGTGGGGATGCCGCTTGTCGTCAAGTACTTGCACAGGGAAAAAAAAGGAGAAAAACTAACATACCTGGCATTTGAAACGTCTTAGGATCGTGAAATTTATAAAGTGAACCAAATTACTTGTCTATCCATCCGTTTTCTGTGTTACATCAACGGCCACATACAACCAGTATGCAACTGTTGATGTGTCTTGAATAGGAACGGATATTCTTCGCAATTTTCGTTCACTTTATTTCGTCCCCCAATCCTTAAAAGGTTGGGGAGGTTTGAACGCTTTTTAGCCTTTCCGTTTTCCAAGGCCCTGATTGAAAAAAAATCCCTGTCGTCGTCTGTTCTGAGGGGGATACCGATTTTGTACCCGCTGAGGAAAGAGGCGTTTATAATGTTTGCGTGGGTTAACAATGAATACCGAGATAGCTAGCGGTATCCGGATTCGTTATGCAAAATATCTGGAAAACATAAAATGATTATGGCTTTAGAAAATGATGCGCCGAAGATTGAATGGATAAGGGAAAAGGCGAAGGCATCCGATTACCATATCTCCGAACATATTGTCAGGTACTTTTTGCTGAAAAAGGTAACGATAAAGGAGATCGAGGATGCCATCGAAAACGGCGAGATCATCGAAACGCACAGGCACCCGGCAAGGGGCGTCAGCGCTCTGGTGCTAGGCTATGCCGGAGAAAAACCGATCCATGTGATGTGCGCTGATGATCAACACGGTTGGTTGCTTATTCTTTTTGCTTATGTTCCCGGCACGAAGATGTGGAAAGATCCTGTCAACCGAATTGAACATGGGGGGAAGCGAATGGGGGAAAAGGTAAACAAGTGTTTCTTTTGCGGCGGTATGATAGAGCAAGTGCAGGTAGGAAATTTCGACTATCGTCTGGAGGGCCAGCTTTATGTGGTCAAGGATATTCCCGCCGGTTTGTGCGTGCAATGCGGTGAAAAATATATTACCGCTAAGGCTTCGAAAAAAATCAACTCGCTGATAGAGGATAAACGGTTTGTTGGGACCGAAGATGTTTTTGTATTGAAGTACGAGTAAAATCCAATGGAGATCATTTCGTGAAGGGCTTAAAGCTGGCAGAAGAATATTTTGGGGTCCATGGAACTAAAATGATAGAAAAAAAGTTTCCGGATTACCAAAATCGTATTGCAGCGGGTCTGGTAGGAGACGGTTCGGAATGTTACGGCTTCGATGATCAAATATCCAGAGACCATGACTGGGGACCTGGATTCTGCTTATGGTTAACGGCGAAGGACTTTGAAACCATAGGACAAAAACTTCAAGCAGCGTATCAAAATCTGGTTCATATTTTCAAGGGCTTTGAGCGTATTCCGAGTCAATGGGGCGGCGGTAGGGTGGGGGTACATGAGATCGGGGCTTTTTATCAGAGATTTATTGGAAGCTCCAGTGTTCCTGATACGCTCGAAAAATGGCTCTACCTGCCTGAAGAAAATCTGGCTACATGCTGCAATGGAAAAGTATTTGCCGATCCTTTAGGCGAATTTACCGGGATAAGAAGCGAGCTTTTAAAATTCTTTCCGGAGGATATCAGAAGGGTAAAAATTGCCGCCAAATGCATGAGCTGTGCCCAGTCGGGTCAATATAATTTCATGCGTTCGGTGAGGCGCAGGCAGTTCTTTGCCGCCCTTTATGCAGAAACAAAATTTTGTTCAGATATCATGTCTCTGGTTTTTCTGTTGAACAGGCGCTACACCCCGTTTTATAAATGGCGACATCCTGCAGTTCGTCTGCTCCCGGTTCTGGGAGCGTTTCTGTATGAAAATATCGGGCGTATGATTGCAACCCATGATTATAAAAAGAAAAGTGAGATTATCGAGGCCATTTGCGCCCAGGTGATCAGGGAGCTGCGTCAATGTGGTCTAAGCCATTCGTCCAGCGATTTTATGCTTGATCATGGTCCTATTATCCATGCCGGGATACAGGATAGTAACCTCAGGAAAAGAGATGTGTGGCTTGGATAGATGCCGATTTGTATCTAACTATAAAACAGGGAATCCGGGTGGTTCCTGAGTAAATTCGGATAAAGTGAAAAATCGAATGAAAAATATATTAATCATCGGCGGCAGTTATTTCGCGGGAAGAATTTTCGTAGAAGAGCTTTTAAGGGAAAAAAAATACAATGTTTTTGTCTATAACCGTGGTAATATACCTTTGAAAAAAGAGGGTGTCACGGAGCTGGTCGGCGATCGCAACAATGCCGACCGGATCAAACAGGTGATACCGGACAAACAATGGGATGCTCTGATCGATTTTTGTGCCTATACGCCGGATGAGATTGAAATCGTATTAAATTCTCTTCCCGGCACCCTGAAACATTATATCTTTATCAGCACCACCACGGTTAATCAGAACGTTCTTGATCTGCCCATCGATGAAGATGCTTTGAAACTTGTTGGCCCCCAGTCCGAACTTGGTCCTTATGCTGATTATGGGTATAACAAATGGATGACCGAGTGCAGGTTGAAAAAATTGTGCGAAGAAAAAGGTGTTTGGTGCACATCATTACGACCGGCCATTATTTACGGTGAATACAATTACGCTCCCCGTGAGTCTTACTTTTTTGATCTTATCCGGAACAACGAAACAGTAGTTTTGCCGGATAATGAGCTGCCCCTTTACAGCTTTCTCTATGTTGTTGATCTTGCCAAAATCATTATCAAAACGCTTTGTAACCCGGAGGTATTTGGCCGGGTCTTTAATGTTTCAGCCCCGGAACTGGTTTCATATCGAAGGATGATGGAAGTTTTTGAGGAGATAATCGGTAAAAAAATTACCACCAGACGAATGCACATGGGAGATATCAATAGGAAAAAGATTCCTTTGCCCTTTCCATTGGACACTCACCTGATCTATTCAGGCGTTGGCATACAAAACCTCCTTGGATTTGAATATACCCCTTTTGTCAAAGGTATGAGAAGGACTTATGAATATTATCTGCTTGTGCAAAAACACCGAAAGCGTTCCGAGTAAACACGATGCTTGGAGGTGAAAAATGGTGAACCGTGAAAAAATTTTAGAAGCGGCGGCAATGATTCATCACTCAAGCCGGGTGGTGGGTTTTACCGGTGCCGGCGTGTCCGAGGAGAGCGGCATATCCACCTTTCGTGATCCGAATGGTCTGTGGAATCGGTATTCCGGAGGCGCTTCAGGTGGGATCATGGGAATCTTGAAAAGACATCCGGAGGCAGCGAACGAATTATTTTCAGAAATACTTCAAACATTCAAAAGTTGCGCGCCGAATCCGGGTCATTATGCCTTTGCCGATCTCGAAGCGATGGGATATCTGAAATCTGTTATCACGCAGAATGGTGATAACCTACACCAGGACGGGGGAAGTTTAAAGGTGTTTGAGCTTCACGGCAATCTGTTTCGATTCAGATGTCTTGATTGTGCGCAAAAAAAACATTTTCCTAAGGATGAACTTTTTTCCTTCGTTGAGAATATCCTGTTGAATATGAAACAATTTACCATAGCGTGGGTGATGCCATATCTTCCCTCTTGTAAATGTGGCGGTAAAATGAGGCCGGATATAGTGACTTTTGGTGAATCGGTTCATCAGCTTGGCAAAGCAACCGAGGAAGCGTGTAACTGCGACGTGATGCTTATTTCAGGAACATCCGGTATGGTATACCCGGCGGCGGCGCTTCCTGTCGACGCTAAGAAAAATGGCGCAAAGCTCATAGAAATCAATCCGAACGAGAGTACGCTGACCGCTCGATGTGATCTTTTCCTTCCTGGTAAAACCGGAGAAATATTACCTGAAATCGTACAAAAAATTAAAGCGATGCGGGAATGAAATCCACCTTGAAGAACAGAGATCCGCACGGATGACCGGTCTGGATATAACGCTTTTCGTGATCATGACTTTCGACATGTTGTTATCTGTCAAACGGATAAGGATTTAAAAATGAATTCCATTGTGTATTTTAACCTGGATCCTTTTTTTATATCTTTTAGATCCCATCTTTTGAGCACCCAACCATGGATTAGGAGGATGATCATATTGGCCATAACTTTGGTATTCATTTTCCCGAAAATTTTCTTTTTTCTGCCTTCTTTCAAAACCTGCTCAAATAATGAAATTGACTCTTTCTCCGCCCGAAGGATCTCTTTCCGCATCTCTTTGCCGAGTGTGTGTGATTCCTGATAAATAAACAGGATTAAAGATTGATGCTTATTCGTCAGAACAATTAAAAACTTTATCATTTTTTCCAACTTTTCCTTCGGTTCCTCCACTCCCGACATACTTTTTTTCAGTCCTTCACCAATTTGATCTAGAATCCTCTGGTGAACCATGAACAGAATTTCTTCCTTGTTTTTAACGTAATCGTACATGGGGCCAATTCCTAAGCCGCTTTCCCGGGCAATATCGCGTATGGTGGTTTTGTGGAAACCTTTTTGGACAAACAACTTCGACGCGGCGTTAAGAATCTGCTCCTGCCTTTTTACTGCCAATTCCGATTGCTTTCCGACTGGATTTGTTGCAAGTTTTCTCATATCGATGCTTTCTTTAATCACTATTCAAAGTTCTACCAGGGCAACTGTCCGAAAGGGACCTTGCGCCGGTGTCAAGTTAGGGAACCCTATCGGCCGGACCCATCGGAAAATATAACAAGTGATATTATAGTGGTGGATGGGGTAGGGGTCAAGTAAAAAGACAAGTAAGATTGTGGGTTTTTTTATTTCCGAGGCCCTAAGGGCTCGCGCAAAAATAACTTCACATTTTCGCATCTCAGCTTCAGCCCATCTTTGGCTGATACCTCACTCTCAAATGCCTCGAAATAGCTTGCTATTCCTGTGGTTTTGCTCTCTCCGATCAGCCAAACCTGGACCAAATCTGAGCGCCAATTCTGCGAAGTTATTTTTTCGCGAACCCTAAGATAAGGAGATGGAAGTGAAAAAACTTTTTTATTATCAACTGGTTTAATGTGTTTGCTTCTTTTTCATTCATAGCCGGAACGATCCTGCACCCACACAAACTTACCGTTCCGCAGGCCGGGTATGTTCACAAGTTGACCGATTCGGACGTCAGCATGGGAATCGGCTGCTTTTTCACCTATGGCGCCTAAACTGAATATCAATTTGAAACCCCATGGTTTCCCGCTGACATTAAAAAAGCACATTCCACAATGGGGGTCGTTAAATTCTCTTAAGCATGGGCGTGTAGCGCCTGGAAACAATCGATCGCATTCAAGCTGATTCATGACGATTGTTCACGGTTTGATATTCTATGGTTGAATGCAGGCGGATACCATGGTAGGGGCCGATATGGTTCGTTATTCATGACAGGCTCAATCGTGGCTTCGGTTTGACCTGTTGCCCCTTGAATCAGAAAATCTTTTTTTGAGAGGAGAGGCTCATGCTTGAAATCAAGAATTCGGTTGCGGTGGTAACGGGTGGGGCCAGTGGTATTGGTCTCGCATTTGCCGAATACTGGGTAAGAGAAGGCGGAAAAGTAGTCTTGGCCGATGTTTCGGAATCTGCCCTGACCCAGGCAAAGGCGGATATCGGAGAGCAGGCGGTCACCCTGGTGTGTGATGTCACCAGCGAAGCGGATTGCCGCAAGCTGGCGGAAACGGCCATGGGCGCCTTCGGCAAGATAAACCTGGTGGCGCCATTTGCCGGCATAATCAAAGACGGATTGATGCTCTCCCCCGATCGGGAAACCGGGAAAGTGGTTTCAAAAATGTCCCTCGAGCAGTTTCGATCCGTAATCGATGTCAATTTGACGGGGGTGTTTCTCACCGTGCGTGAGTGTGCGGAACAGATGATCAACAACGGGGACCGGGGGTTGATATGTCTGATTTCATCCACCGGTGCTTTTGGAACTGCCGGTCAGATCAACTACTCGTCTACCAAGGCAGCGGTTTCGGTCATGCCCAAAGTCATCACCGCCGAATTTTTCCGACGGGGAGTTGCCGACCGCATCCGTTGTGTGGCCGTGGCACCGGGCTATGTGGCGACCCCCCTTCTCGAGGGGATGAACGAGAAGGCGCTATCCCGCATTCTGGATAATGTCCCCATCGGACGATTGGTCGAACCGGATGAAATTGCCTCCCTGGTTGGCGAGCTATACCGCAACGAAGCGCTTACCGGCGATGTCTATTTCATCCATGGCGGTCTGCGATTAAGTTCAAAGGGATAGCGCGTCAATCGGCCAAACCCGTTTTAGAACACAGATTCAGGCTCATTCCAAAATCATCAGTGCATCCACTGCAATGGGTTTGCTTCCGGAAATAATAAGCGGGTTTATGTCGATTTCCTTTATTTTTTCATTTTCCAGGCCTATCTTGCCCACATTGATCAGGATATCCGCCAGGATATCGATATCCACTTTTGCCATGCCGCGCACTTCCTCGAGTATTTTGCGCCCTTTTATTTCATGCATCATGTCAAGCGCATCACTTTTTTCTAAAGGGGCCAGCCGAAAAGATACGTCTTTTAGAATTTCGGTAAAAATTCCGCCAAGCCCAAACATGACGGCCGGGCCGAACTGTGGATCGCGGGTCAAGCCCACCACGAGTTCACGCGCGCCTTTGACCATTTCCTGAATCAGCACGGTTTGTTTACCGTCCATGCCCGCAATAATTTCGTTATAGGCCTGGGTTGCTTCGTCTTCATTTCTCAGGTCTAATTTAATCAGATTGCTTTCCGTTTTATGTGTCAGTTGAGATGAACACCCTTTTAGGACGAGCGGGTATCCCGTTTCTTCGATGGCATTTAAAAAATCTTTGTAATTATCGACAAGGATCTCCTTTACAACCGGAATTTGATATGCCGAAAGAACTTGTTTGGATTCATATTCGGAAAGCGAACTTTGTCCGTTGTTAACGGCATTTTTTATAACGTCCATTTATTTCTCCATTGAGTCGTTTCGTGTTTTCTAAATTATTCGGGTGAGGGGAATTAAAAATGAAAAATTCTTTTTTATTCAGCTACGTATGATTTCTCCATATTCGGAAAGCGCCGAAAGCGCCCTTGCCGTCCTTTCAGGCGTAGGATAAACCGGGATTGAATTGCTTTGCAGGTACAACCGCTCAGAATGAAATTTGTACGCCTGGGCGACCATGGCAACCGCGACCGGCTTGTTATATTTGTTTTTTGCTCCAACGAGGGCATGCGCAATCCCGCTGTTTAAGGGCGTAAACATTTCCTGCTGGCACATGATAAATCCTAAAGAATCGACCGTTTCATCAGCCAGAACGCAATCTATTACCGCGCTGATCGTCTCAATATCCTGAGTAAAGGGCATATCTATAGGATTGTATCGAAATGTGAAGGGGGGAAGTAATTCGGTAAGCCTGTCAATGGTATGGTCTGTGAATTTGGTGATATCCATTCCGTTTTTTATCAGCGTATCGGTCATCACAATTCCCGGGCCGGCAATTGGAGAGCAAACCGCAATACGGTTGCTTTTTGGCGGTCGGGCCAGCGAAAATATTTTGGAAATGTCAAACAGTTCGGTACTGTTTTCCGCCAGGGCGATGCCGGCTTGCCTGAACATGCCGCTGTACATTTCAAAGTTGCCGGCCAATGTGCCGGTATGGGAGCAGGTCAGGTGGTCCATTCCTTTTGCGGACCCTCCCTTATAAGCAACAATAGGTTTGTTTCGCACGATTTTTTCGGCCGCTTCAAAAAGACCCCTCGGGTTGTCGATTCCCTCTACATACAGTGCAATAACTTTCGTGGCATCTTCTTTTTCGAGGAATTTCAACAAATCCACAAATTCAACGTTACACCGGTTACCAAGGCTCATTACTTTACTCAGCCCGATATTGTCGTCCATTGTGATATATGAAAAGAAATGGCTCATGCCGCCGCTTTGCGATATAAAAGCAATATCTCCCTTTTTCATATCGGAAAGCATTGAAGTAAAAGAGGCATTCAAATCAGCCAGGGGGTTGACCATTCCGAAAGTGTTGGGACCGATTATTTTTATGCCGTAATGGTTTGCCGTTTTTACAATGTCGTCTTGAAGCCGCTTGCCGGTTTCGGCTTCAGCCTCTATAAAACCCGCCGTGATTATCACGGCGCCTTTTACATTGCATTTGCCGCATTCTTCAATGACGTCGGGAACTGCCGGCGCGGGGACGGTAATAATGGCCAGGTCGATTTGATCCGGCACATCGCTTAGGGTCGGATAGGATTTTAAGCCGAAAACCTCGGGCGCCGAATGATTGATCGGATATATTTTACCCTTGTACTTCCCCCTGTAGATGATGCTTTCCATGCAGAAAAAACCTGCTTTTCGAAATTGATTCGACGCTCCGACAACCGCTACCGATTCCGGATAAAAAACCGGATAAAGATCTTCATAAATACTCATTCAGACTCCTTTTTTATTGACTCCGTCAAACCAACACGCCGGTATCTATTCGCCGAAAAAAATATTTTTACTCTACACCACGCAAAGCCATTTTTCAAGAAATTTTTCTCGACCTATAGCCGGCGTCTGCCTATGGAGTGGTCGCAGGAGGGCGGTTATTGGGTTCATCTTGCTGAGTAAACAGTGGGAAGGGATCGAATGGAGTATTTTTTCTTGACAAGTATGGTGCACTATTCTAAAAACGAAAGCTTGATATTATTGTATGCCGAAATGATCGTTGATATTTTCAAAGAGGGAATGACACAAAATAATTCAGCTCGTAATGAGGCTTGGAAGCCTCAAGGAAAAATGCAAACCATCCAATCCAAGAGTGAACTCCGTAAGGCGATAAAAAGCGTCAAAAGCAAGGGCAAAACCATCGGCTTTGTTCCTACCATGGGGTTTTTGCATCAGGGCCATCTGTCCCTCATTCGTCGTGCACGAGCGGAAAACGATATCGTGGTGGTAAGCGTTTTCGTCAACCCGGCCCAGTTCGGTCCCAATGATGACCTGGACACTTATCCCCGGGACGCGCAGCGCGATTCCGATCTGATGGCGGCGGAGACTGTGGATTTCGCCTTTTTCCCCACTGCTGATGCGCTCTATCCGAAAGGCTATATCACTTACGTTGAGGTTCAAGGTCCGATGACCCAAGTGCTTTGCGGCAGATCTCGCCCCACCCATTTCAGGGGCGTCACGACCATCGTGGCCAAGCTGTTTAACCTGGTTTCTCCGGATCGTGCCTATTTCGGACAAAAAGATGCTCAGCAGGCGACCGTGATCCGGAAAATGGTGAGAGACCTTGACTTCGATCTGCAAGTTGTGGTTTGCCCCACCGTCCGCGAAGCCGACGGCATTGCCATGAGTTCTCGCAACACCTACCTTACTCCCGGGCAAAGGACGGATGCCCCGGTGCTGAGACGCGCCCTGAACGACGCTACGAAGATGATTGTAAAAGGAGAACGCAACCCAGTCGTGATCAGGCAAAATATTGAAAAGCAGATCGATGGCGTTGAGGGTGCAGTCATCGACTACGTTTCAGTGGTGAATGGCCATTCTATGGAGGAAGTGAAAACGCTGAACGGCGAAGTGCTCATTGCGGTGGCCGTCAAATTCGGCGCGACACGACTGCTCGACAATATTCGAGTTGAGGTATGATTATCAAGATAGTTAACATGCTAAATAGCGGAATCTTTCATGGAAAGGTTTTGTTTACGGGAATCTTTTTGGGTTTCAGGGGTTTCGAAATGACGGTCACAAAAAAATGAAATACATGGTGCAGCCATGGGGCTGAAGCTGGAAGGATATGCGGGCAGCGGCACATTTGCCCATGGGATTCACCCGTCGGACCATAAGGCGCTGTCCAAAGATGCGGCTATCCGGGTGATGCCTACACCGGATACGGTTGTTTTATCCCTTCATCAGAATATCGGCGGTCCGTGCGAACCGCTGGTCAAATCCCGTCAGGCGGTCGTGTGGGGTGAGTTGATCGGCAAGGGCAGCAGCTTTGTCTCCTCGACGCTGCATGCATCGGTGCCCGGCATCGTCCAGCGCCCGATGCGAGTGACCCTGGCCAATGGCCGGCACATGGACACCCTGCCTATCAAAACCCAAGGCGAGGTCCCGTCGGATCGGGAACTGTGGGATGAGATCTTCGGCGGCGACTGGCCCACCACCGGCCTGGAGGCCTATGAACCGGCCTTGATCAGCCGTGATATCAACGACGGCGGACTGGTGGGGTTGGGGGGCGCGGCTTTTCCCACCCACGTGAAGATTACACCCAGCGACAAGAAGCCCATCCACACCCTGATCGTCAACGGCTGTGAGTGCGAGCCCTATCTCACGTCCGACTACCGGCTCATGCTGGAGGCACCAGCACCCATTATTACCGGCGCCCTGCTGGCGGGCCGCAGTGTGGGGGCCAAGCGAATCGTCATCGGTGTCGAGGACAACAAGATGCCGGCCATTGAAGTGTTGAGAAAGGCCACGGACGGCACGGGAATCCGGATCGCCGTGGTCAAAACCAAGTATCCCCAGGGCAGTGAAAAACATTTGATTCAGGCCGTGATCAAGCGCCAGGTGCCCCTGGGTGGATTGCCTTCGGATGTGGGGGTGGCCATGAGCAATGTGGGGACCATGGCGGCCGTTGCCCGGGCCGTGATCCATAAAAAACCCCTGACGCACCGGATCATCAGCGTCACCGGCGGCGGCATCGCCGAGCCGTCCAATGTGCTGGCGCCCATCGGTGTTTCATTTGGTGAATTGGTTGATTTTTGCGGCGGCTTGCGGCCCGATGCCGCCCGCATGGTTGCCGGCGGCCCCATGATGGGATTTGCCTTCGCCAATCCCAATACGCCGGTCACCAAAGGTACCAGCGGGCTAACCGTGATGACCCGGGACGAAGTCAAGGCCGGCGAGGAGACCGCCTGTGTGCGCTGTGGAAAGTGCGTGGATGTGTGCCCAATGAAACTGGTCCCCACCAAAATTGCCATGGCATCGAGGCACCGGGACATCTCTTTGTCCCGGCGATACAACATCATGGCCTGTTTCGAGTGCGGTTCCTGTGCATACACCTGCCCGGCCCGTATTCCTCTGGTCCAGCTGATCCGGGCCGGCAAGGCCCTGGTGGCGGCGGCGGGTCGGAGCTGACGGTATGACCACGGAAAAACAATTAAACATGCAGGATTCTCAAGTGAAACCGATTGATGAAACCAGACCGACGGCGCCGGTGATTCACGTATCGCCGTCCCCCCACTTGGCCCAATCGACCACCAGTACCCGGCGGATGATGGTGGATGTCCTCGTGGCTTTGGTGCCGGTGGTGGCCATGTCTCTGTTCGTCTTTCGCGGCTATGCCCTGTTCCAGCTGGCTGTCTGCCTGGGCGGGAGCCTGGCGGCGGAACTGCTTTTCGTGAAGATGCGCGGGCGGCCGTCGACCCTGAAAGACTTTTCCGCCATCGTAACCGGCATCATCCTGGCCATGTCCCTGCCCGGTACGGCGCCCTGGTACGTGGGCCTGATCGCCGCATTCGTGGCCGTCGGTATCGGCAAGATCATTTTCGGCGGGCTGGGTATGAATTTGTTCAATCCGGCCATGGTGGGCCGCGCATTCGTCATGATTTCCTTTGCCGGCGCGTTGGCTGCATCGGGCTTTGAGGACGTGCGCAGCGCCGTGGACGCCGTCTCCCAGGCCACCCCCATGAATGCCTATAAGATGAACGGCGTGGTCGCGCCGTTGGCCCATCTCTTCTGGGGGACCACCAACGGCAGCTTGGGCGAGACCAGTGCGCTGGCCTGCCTGCTGGGGGGGCTTTATCTGATTGTCCGGCGCACGGTCTCCTGGGAGATCCCGGCGGGGTTGCTGCTTGCCGTGCTGGTCATCGGTGGTGTGGCCGATCTTGCCGGACCCGCGGACGGATGGACGGTACTCCACCATATTCTGGGCGGATCATTGCTTTTCGGGGCCTTTTTCATCGCCACGGACCCGGTAACCAGCCCCCTGACTCCCAGGGGTAAATTTATTTTCGGCCTGGGCGTCGGCATGCTGATTATGCTGTTGCGGCTTTTTTCCGGGTACCCGGAAGGGGTGATGTTTGCGGTGCTGTTGATGAACGCCGTGACCCCGTTGATCAACCGGTGGGCCATACCTGTGCCGTTTGGGGAACAATAATGAGTTCTGAGAATCAAAAAACCATCGGCGGTCTGAAATCGAGCAATCTCGTGCAGGCCTGGCTGGTGCTGGTACTGGCCATGGGATTCGGCGTATCGCTGGCCGGCGTTCAGTTGGCCCTGGGGCCGATAATCGAGAGTAACAAAATCAATGAAACCCTGGAAAAGATACCCGAGCTGGTGCTGGGAAACGCGCTGGCCGCCAAGATGGCCACAGAAAACCAGACCCTGGAGATTGCTCCCCGGCAGGTGACCGTGACAAAGGCGGGCCGGGCCAAATTCTACAGCGTATACGAGGCGCGCTACCAGGGCGACCTGAAGGGCTGGGTGGTGAAGACCAAAGGCCAGGGGTATGCCGACACCATCGAACTGCTTCTCGGGCTTTCCCCGGATCTTCACGCCATTACCGGTTTGTTTGTCCTGGATCAGAAGGAGACGCCCGGGTTGGGCAACAAGATCGTCACCGATGCCTGGCGGGGTCAGTTCATCGATGCCCCGGCGGACCGGTCCCTGGTGGTGGTAAAAACCGGTGCCGCCCAGCCCGGTGAAATCGATGCGGTTACCGGCGCTACCATTTCATCCAAAAGCGTGACGGCCCTGATCAACACGGCCATCGGTGACCTGCGAAAACCACTGACCGCCGGCACGGCCACCGTCGAGGAAGGGGGCAAGGACAATGGCTGACCAACCGACCGCCACCGAGCGGTTAATCCAGGGAATCCTGCCGGAAAACCCGGTTTATCGACAACTGTTGGGGTTGTGTCCCACCCTGGCGGTGACCAACAGCCTCATGGCCGCCGTCACCATGGCCGGGGCCGTTGGCTTTGTGCTGCTTTGCGCCAACGTGATCATCAGCTTGATTCGCGACCTGCTCAAACCCCATCTGCGCATCGTGGTCTTCACATTAACCATCGCCACCTTCGTCACCATTGCCGATCGCTTGCTGGCCGCCTACCTCTATCAGATGAGCAAGACCCTGGGGCCTTACATCCCGCTGATTATCGTCAACTGCATCATCATCTGCCGTTGCGAGGTGGTGGCTTCAAAGCAGGCTCCCATCGTCGCCGCGGCGGATGCCATCGGTCAGAGTCTGGGCTTCGGACTGGCCCTGTCCAGCATCGCCGCCATCCGGGAGATTCTGG